>Ga0209564_1000089_pt1 | contig 249694 bp, 230 predicted proteins | sample AraplaCol_mMF_r2_FD_184272 | JGI IMG/M metagenome (GOLD analysis project Ga0209564, IMG submission 184272) | Arabidopsis root microbial communities from North Carolina, USA - plate scrape MF_Col_mMF_r2 (SPAdes) (version 3) | ecosystem: Host-associated > Plants > Roots > Endosphere | place... | reverse complement strand
GGCCTGAAAGCGGCTCTGAACGGGCTGTAAGCCCTTTCTTAAGTTCGGTTCATCGTCAAACTGCAGATTTCGCAGGCTCCCACTCACACAGGCAAGGTCTGCTGGCGTTTTCACACAGCCTGGCCCCTTAGCGGAAGTACACAGATTATTCCCCTATTCCTTCGATGGTGTTCAGAAGTCGAATGATAGACTTTTCACTTCTTTGTAAATCCATTAAGGACGAGAATTTGGTGTGCGCCTCCAATCTTCGCATCAACTCGATTAATTGCCCATTCTGAGAATTCGGCTCCGGGGACCAAGCCCACGCGCAATTTCCCTTCCCCGTCGAAAGCACGTAAGCGGTCCCATCCAATCCCATCCGCCCCGATTGTGTTGCTTCAGTAATAGCTTTTGAGTACGTACGCCCAATACGTTGCGCTGTATCTAAGCTTAATAGAGCGTTTCTTGATTTCGCCACCGTTCTGGGCTTGGTAAAGTCCATACGGCCATTCCCTTCGCGGTCAACCACGTACGAATCGCCCCAGAACGATGTTTGAAATTCCACAAAGTAGACCCTAGATGCGACTAACCGCAACCCAGATTCAGCCTGAAATGACGGAAAAGCCGTTAGTTGAAGTGATGAAGGCGCGGCAACAGCATCGTCAATAACTTTGTTGACGCCGACATGATAGGCATCAATAAAATCTTTTCGACATGGCTCAAGTGAGCTTTGCGCTAACGCAGTGCTTTGAAAGAAACCTAAAAGTATGAGCTGAGCAAGGCGGTTCTTCATAACGCTGGAATTGATGAATAAAGTGTCGATTCTCGACTAAGCACGACTTTCCGCTGTTGGCCGGTGGCAGTCGATTGATTAAAGAAACACGTCGACACGTTTCGAATCGGTTACAGGATACGCTCCCTGCATCTCCAGTTTCACAATTAAATTGTCAGTGCTAGTGGCTTTAGCATAATCGCGCTCTTGCTCGGTTATGCCAACGACATGTAGGAAATCGAAGATTCCTGAGGCAAGTTGTACAGTTGCTTCATAATGGCTAGGCTTCGCAATGGCGAGGTAGGCCAACTTCGAATCCGCGCTGCCATCAACTGCACCACCGGCAGGAACTCGATGCCCATAATTGAGGGGCTCAAAGTCACCAAAATGACCATGGCTTACTAAAAGGTGGTAGGCCAGCAATCTGCGAAGTGTATTGATTGGCCAATCTGCCTGGCTGGGTACCTCTATCACGAACTCAACTCCGAGCCAAGAATACTCATCTGGACGGTAATCCGGCGGCTCCGTCTCCCAGGGATTGGAGGCGCCGGATGTGACATACAGCCACGAGTTTCTGGTGGACGTTGGTTTGAATTCCATTATTCCCAAATGCAACCAACGCGGGTCTACGTCTTGAACATCGAAAATCTGTTCAAACATTTTGGCTTCAAGTGGAAAAATCCCCCTGCTCAGGCTGCCGAACAACTTGGGGTACGCCGTTCCCTCACGATAGGACCAAACTTCTTCTAGTGAACTCAAGATATCTTTTCCCAAACTATAGCAAAAAATCGAAGGTCCGCTGCTGGCCGTTATAGGACGGTGCCTGAATCCGCCAACACTGAGAATTTCCGCCATCCACCAGGAGGGTCCCACTCGCCCTCGCCGTCGAATTGTCTCGAGTCTGCGGCATGCAATAGCACTCCGTCAATGCCGAGATTTTTCCGCACCCAAAGCAACTCACCCGTCCTCGAGAACGCTAGCACTTCAGAGGCGGATGTGGCGAGTACGGAAAATTTTGTGGGTAGATTTTCGAAATCGCCACCATCATACATATGGCCGAAATAGCCATCGAGTCGATGGCTAACTACCGCACCGGCCTTCACATCTAAAATAAATACATATTGACCAAAGCCGATAAATACGAGGCTGCCTACACATCGAACGTCTTGGAAACACGAGGTTCCGGCGCTGGATAGCACGTTCACTCGGGTTCGTAGACCTTCATTATCGAAAATGACAACGCTTATGGCAACTGCAGTATCAGCCCCATCACCACCAACAGCGATGACGCGGTCGTATTGCCCTTCGTCGAATTTATTCTTGAAATGAATTTCCATATTTAATTTGATAGGTCACGGTCCGCTGCTGGCCGTATCCGGCAAAACCTATAGGTTGTTACTTCCCTAGGATTGAGCTAAAACGGATGTCTCGAATTGATTGCTCAAGGAAAGAAAGGTCTAAAGCTGTGCGCCCTGACTGCTCCTGAGAACTCAAAATCGAGTAACTGAAACTTGCGATGCGCACATGGTCAGGTTCCGCAGCACTGGCCACGGACCACCAATAGATCGTGATGGGGTTGCCACGATCAACTTCCCGCGAAATACGTTTAGCTATCGCAGTTCCATTTGACAATGTCTCTACATGCGAATTGCCAATTTTCAAAAGCACCGCGCTGCTATCAGCGGAAGTCACGGGATTCGGTGATTTAGCAGTGATAACATCCAACCGTAGAGTACCAGTATCGTCTCCGGGAGCATAAAACAATCCGCCCCCCTCCGGCTCATACTCCTCAATCCAGGCGCCCGGCAAAGAAAACACTACCAGTCCACCACGGTAATTAATCTGCTTTGACGGCGAATGCGACTCCGAACCCGCCATCGTACTGTTAATACTAAATAACATCGCGATACCAGCTATGAGCTTCCGCATGAAGTACCCTATACGTTTATTCTGAGAGACCGCTTGTGGCCGAACTCGGTCGACGGCGTTCAGGATAGCAGCTTGCTTATCTGAAAAACTCACGAATTCTCACTTCAAGCCGAAGCCGCCCTTAGCCGTCATTCCGATCGATCGTGCTGAGTGCATATAAAATTATATTGCCGAGAAATAACGATGGAAAAATTACATTTCAACAATAATTAATTTCTTTTAAAAATACCAATTCCAGTGTAGGAAAAGAAATTATCAGAATTAGTTTTTGGAAGATTAAAATTCCTCACCGTTCTTATCCATTCAACTTCTAATTCATGCTCGGATTGCGGCTTTGTTACAAAAACCCAGGTCTCTGCCCATACCCCGTCTTCATCGGTCCCCATATGGGTCATGTGTATAATTGGTGAATATCTAGAGGCAAGCAGCTTGAAATTCCCAGGCGATAGTTCATTCCATATTCCGCTAATGGAATTTTTTTCAAAAACTTTCACTTCACTATTTTCGAAGCTAAAACGCAAAGTCTCATTAAAGTTTTTACTCGGGACAAAAATTGTTCCTTCCCATTCGCCCATAACGATTTTATTTTTTTGCAAATCGTTAACCTGATCCGCCGATATCTTTCCCGGAATATTTGAGCATCCGCTCAGGAGAGAAATAATTAGCGTAGAAAGGAGTAAAAACCAGGTCATAACTTACCTATTTAAAAGAATTTAACATCTAGTAGCTCTATGGGCGTTTGTGGCCGTCCGCTGCTGGCCGCTTACAGAAATAAAGTCAATAGAAATACGTTAGTCCAATGTCCAAACATACTGATTCATCACCCACTCTTTCTCCAACTGACCATTCTTCGGCGCAATTGTAAGTTTGCAACGGGCGGTTGCCTCTAGTGCAGCCAAATCTAGTATTTCATGTCCACTCGACTTCACGATTTCCTTCTCAAGAACCCGACCATCAACATCGATAAGGAACTTCATCGTTACAGTACCGGATAGCTCTTTCTTGAGCGCTTCTCGCGGCCATTCAGGTCTGGCACAAGACATTTCAGGCATCGCGGAGCGGAGTTTCGGGAAAGGTGTAGATGCTACGGTGGGAGCTTCTCGAGTTGTAGCGGTATCCTGCTGCGCAGCGCACTGGTCTACAAAACAGACTGCAAACGAAAAGGACAAGAATAGCTTTTGAAACCAATACAAATTGGTTTGATGTTTGCTGTAATGCGTTGAATTTTTCATGATTTACAAAGAAATTATTGTCGACTGTCGCCTACTGGCCGATTGCAGGCAGATGCAGCAGAGTGGCATATTTAACCTAGACTAGGACATCTCAGCACTAACGCAGCTGCAGAAATTTTTATACGACTAAAATATATGCTTAAGAGAGAGAACTGACCGCAACCAATCTCTCATATCTGCATGATTTATCTGTTTTATCTTGCTATGTACCGTAACGAATTCATGAGCAGAGAATGTCATGCCACTGGACTTTATAGCTGCTAACGTTTTAGGAGAAACAAAGTAAATGCAAATAAGAGACCTTACCGGAAATTTCCAATCTAAATTTGTGTTGCTCTTTGAATAGATTGATCGTCCCTCCCAAGGCAGCAAGACAGGATTGAATGGTGATGCCGTAATCTGGGCTATTAAGTCATCTGGTTTTATGTATTTCCCCCCAGGTCCGCCATGAATAAGAAACTCCCAATTGGAGCGCCAGTGCTTAGGTATCGCCAAAATAGAACCATCCCGTGCATGAGCATAACGCGACCGTTTGTCGTTTAGATTCTGCTCTGTACCACAGTGTTCAAGAACCAGTAAATCAACCGAGTGTTCGCTGAAGGACGCATAAAGGCCGTCCGGATTTGTAACTCTTCCTCCTCCAGGTCGTTGTAAATATGGTTGACGTGGGCCAGTCTTTGTAATGATTGGGAAAGGCAATATTCTCATCAATTCGTGAGGTGTGCCTAACCACCCAGCTCGATAGATTGGCCACGTCTCTCGAAACGCTTTTTTAGCATCACTATCAGAAAGAGTAATTTTAGATGGCATTTTTTAACTAGTAATATACTATCTCAGTTGAGTAAAAACGCTAAACGTGCGCCGAATTTTTTATAAGTGATGCGTACTGTTAAAATTTTTCAATGTCCGCTTGTGGCCGATTTCGGAAATTGAGAGGTTGAAAACCTCGACTGCTAAAACTTATAACGATTCCACTTCCGTATGTATTCATCTTTCATAAGTTTACATGCGTCATCGGCAGGCTCCTTCGCACTGTCGGAAGCTCCGGCGACTTTGCGAGCTTGTGCATAGCACTGCGATACCGCATCCCGTTCTTGCATTACCTGCGAGTCTTTCGACCTGTCAAAGAAGACAAACAATATGCTGCCAACGACCAAAATCAAGCAAATCGAAGCCACGCTAGAAATAGCGACGCGTCTAAATAGCGAGTCCGGGCGGGCCGACCGACCTACAGGAGCGCTTTCCTTACTAATCATGTGGCGCCCTTCCAATTTTAATTTCAACGGGCAGCAGGCTTCCGCTTTTGGCCGAAAACAGTCTAGAGCGGCGCGCCATCACAGGCCGATTTCTCTCTGCTCCATCGCCCGCCACTGTCTAGGCATCGGTCAATCGATATTTCACTCCAAGCCCAAATCAGTAGCGCTACGGCAGCTGAGGCAGCGGTCAATACTAAAAGGAATCTAAACAATCTCATGTTGCCTTTCGTGTCCGTCTGCTCTTGGCGGAAAGTCGGCACCTTGATCTGATAGAAAGGATCGGTTGCTTTCATTCGCTCTTAGCATGGGAAGTAAGCCACATGCGAGCATACTGCCGTCGCGACGCGATCGTTACCATGGCGGGTGCACCGTCGAAGCTGAGCACAGAGCCATCTCGCAAGCTGGGGTCAAAGGTGTAGATCTGGCAGCCGTATTCCTCTTCGCTGGCACGCTGCGGCATTCCGTCGATATTGAGTTTCCCTTGGCCTTCGGCGTAGCAAACACGCAGTGCCTGACTATCTCCGCTAGTGTAAAAACTGGCCGCTTCTTTCATGGCAATTTTAAGATCGCGATAACTGATGCGTCCATCCTTCATACGCACACCCCAAACAAAGTTAAGGTGAGTTTCATCCAATTGCCCAAGCAGTTCCAGCTCAGTTTTATCGTCCAGCGCTTCCTTGATGACCGGCAGGACGAAGTAACGGTTCATCACCGTAGGAACAACGCGCTGGCCGAAAGGACCTACGATACGAACGTCCCACGCGCGCGTCGGATTGATGCTGTGTGCGCCAGCAGCCGTGGTGATCTCCAGTAATGGATCCACCAAGCGCGTTGCCCGCGACATCAGTTGATCGGCGCGGGCGGAATCACGTAACGCCACCTTGTAAGACATTTTTCCGCGCACCGGCTTGGCGTTGATTTCGATGGTTGCAGGTTCAAGCAAGGGCGTTGCGGCGATCAATGCAAGGAGCAAGAAGTTCATGCGTAACTTTATAACAAGATTCAGGCAACTATCTTACGTGCTTTCCGCCTGGGAATATGCACGCATTGTCACCTTGGCCAGACTGAATCTGCCCTTTGCCCTCCCGGTGGTAGCATGGGACGATAAAATTTCCCAACTTGTAGAACCGTTTTCATCCGGCAAGGTATTAACGGGGTAGGGAGGATGGCGAATGCAGCAAGAACGGGGCCGGATCAGCGGCCCGAACCCGGAATCGGAAGAGGTGCGCCTGCTGGCCAGGATAGCGGCCGGGGACCGGCTCGCCTTCGAAGCGCTGTACCGGACGTACTTTTCACGCCTGTCGCGCTTTATCGGCCGCATGGCGCGCAATGCGGCGCTGATCGAGGAAGTGGTCAACGATACGATGCTGGTGGTGTGGCAGAAAGCCGCCACCTTCGATGGCAGTTGCAAGGTGTCTACCTGGATTTTTGCCATCGCCTATCGCAAGACCCTGAAGGGATTGAAGGCCAGCGACGATCCGGTGGAATCGGATTCATCGCTGTACGAAGACGACAGCGGCAACCAGCCGGAGCAAACCATGAACCGCCAGCAGTTGCAGCAGACCGTGGCCGAAGCATTGGACCAGCTCCCCGCCGCACAACGTGCGGTGATGGTGCTGACCTATTATCATGACATGGCCTACAGCGACATCGCCGAAGTGGTGGACTGTCCGCTGAACACGGTGAAGACCCGCATGTTCCATGCGCGGCACAGATTGAAAGACTTGTTGTGGAACGAAAGAGAGAGCAGCCGATGAACGGGCGCATCTTCAGAATGGATATCCCGGCCCACCAGGCGGTGCAGGAATTGCTGCCCTGGTTCGCCAGCGGACAGCTGGCGCCGGACGAGGCGCAGCGGGTGCAGGAGCATCTGCACACCTGCGCGGAATGCCGGCAGGATCTGGAATGGGAACGCGATATGCGAACCGAGGCCGCCAGTGCGGGCGATGCATTGCCCGCAGGCGTGGACATGGAACGCGCCCTGGCGCGCTTGATGCCAGCACTTGGGCCGCAGGAACAGAGCGCGCCAGCGCCGGCCGCAGCCCCCGCGCCCCAGCCCCGCCCCGTATCATGGTGGCGCGCGGCGGCGGCCAACCAGCCTTCATGGCTGCGCTGGACGGTGGCCGCGCAATGGGTGGCGATCATCGGCCTGGGCGCCCTGCTGCTGCGGCCGGACAGCGATCCCGCCCCCTATCGCGTGCTGGGTTCGGCAATCAGCAACGGCGGCAACCTGGTGGTGGTGTTCCAGCCCAACACCAGCGAGCGCGACCTGCGCCGCGTGCTGCAAGCCCAAGGCGCGCGCGTGGTCGACGGCCCGACCGTGACCGATGCCTACCTGCTCACCGTGCCGGCCGCCAACCGCGACCGCGCACTGCAAGCCATGCGCGCCGATCCGGCAGTCAAGCTAGCCGAACCACTGGATGCGGGGAGCTCGCCGTGAACACCCGCTGGCTACGCACCGGCCTGATGCTGGCCTGCCTGGCCGGCATGCCGCTGGCCGCCCTGGCCGCATCGGCCGCTGAACAGCAGCCGGCTCCGGTCCCGGCGCAGGCCGCGCCGCCAGAGGGTGACGAAACGCCGCGGCCACTCGCCGCGCCCTCCCGCGATCCCGGCGAGCATCATTTGCTGGTGATGCTGCGCCTGCCCGCCACGCATTTCCGCCCGGACGCCAGCTACGGCGGCCGCTACATCGACGACAGCGGACGCGGCGCCCGCCGCCGCCGCGCCGAAGAGCTGGCCCGCCAGCACGGCCTGACCCTGGTGGACGACTGGCCCATGCCGGTGCTGGGCCTGGACTGCTACGTCATGCGCTACCCTGACCACGACAACGCCGAACGCATCATTGCCAAACTGGCCCGCGATCCGCAAGTGGAATGGGCGCAGCCGGTGGCCAGCTTCGAAGGCATGGCGACGCAAGCACCGGACAGCGATGCGCTCTATCCGGTCCAGCCCGCCGCACGCTACTGGCACGTGGCCGAGCTGCACCGCCAGACCACAGGCCGCGACATCAAGATCGCCGTGATCGACAGCGGCATCGACGGCAGCCACCCCGACCTGCTGGGCCAACTGGCCGTCAACACCAACTTCGTCGACAACGCCGCGCCGCCGCCGGAGAATCACGGCACGGCCGTAGCCGGCATCATCGCTGCGCGCGCGGGCAACGGCGGCATCGTCGGCGTCGCGCCGCAAGCCAGGCTGATGGGCCTACGCGCCTGCTGGCAGCAGCCCGACCTGGCCACGCGCTGCAACAGCTTCACGCTGAGCAAGGCGCTCAACTACGCGATCCTGAACGGCGCCCAGGTCATCAACCTCAGCCTGGCCGGTCCGCCGGACCGCCTGCTGGACAAGCTGCTGGACGTGGCGCTGGAGCGCGGCATCGGCGTGGTCGGCGCAGTCGATGCGAAGGCGACCGGCCCGGCCTTCCCCGCCAGCCATCGTGGCGTGCTGGCGGTGGCGTCGCAGCCGTCGGCGGGCAGGCTGGCTGCCGCGCCATCGGCGCATTCGGCAACGTACACCGTGGCGCCGCCCGCAGCCGCCGCGCCGTCCGGAGACCCGCCGCTGCTAGCCCCCGGCAACGACATCCCGACCACGGCGCCAGGCGGGCGCTGGTCCTTCGTCAGCGGCAGCTCGTACGCGGCGGCCCACGTCAGCGGCATGCTGGCCTTGATGACGCAGCTGCAACCGGGCGCCACACCCGCACAGTTGCGACGCCTGCTGCAACCGGGCGATGCGCTGAACACTGTTAATATCGACGCATGCGCCACCATCTCCCGCCTGCTCCGCAATTGCAGTTGTTCATGCACCGCCGCCGGTCTCACGCAACGTGGCGTCGGCCCGTGACGCTGCGCGCCGCCGCCCTCGCCTGCATCGCCATCCTGCCACTGCTGCCGTGGCGCCACGCCATCGCACAGACCGATTTCAGCGGCAGCGTCGCGCTGCAATCGGATTACCGCTATCGCGGACTATCGCTCGGCGACGGCCAGCCCGTGCCGCAGCTCACGCTCAACCTCGACCACGCCAGCGGCTGGTACGCCGGCCTGTTCGCCAGCGGCGCGGCGATGGGCGATCTGAACGGCTACAAGGTGCAAGCCTACGGCGGCTACGCGCTGCGGCTGCGCTCGGGATGGAGCGTCGAAGCCGGCTGCAGCCGCACCAGCTATACCCAGCTGCACTTCGTCGACTACAACGAATGCTATGCCGGCGCATCGGCCGAGCGCATCACCACGCGGCTGTACTATTCGCCGCGTTATTTCGGCCACCGCGCCCGCACGCTGTACGGCGAGGTCAACCTGTTCTACCCGCTCCACCCCAGCGTCAACCTGATCGCCCACGCCGGCCTGCTGCACACGCTGAGCGGCATGGCGTGGCCCGGCGTGCCGGCCGGATCGCGCCATGACTACAAGCTGGGCGCCAGCGTCCCGCTCGGCAGCTGGACGATCCAGCTGGCGCGCGAGCAGACCCAGGACGACGGCATCCGCTACAACCACTATCCGCCGCGCCCGGCGCGTGCCTGGGTGCTGAGCACGACTTACTCGTTCTAGCGCTGTATCGGGAACCTTGCGACGGCCGGCGAGAATCCACGGGATATCAACCCCGATCCCGAAAGGAGCCGCCATGCGCACCCGTTCCTATACCATCCTGGCCGCCCTGGCCCTGTCCGCCTGCGGAGGCGGCGGCTACGATGCGCCGATGACGCAAGCGCCCGTCATCACCCCGCCGATGCCGACCCAGTTCAAGCTCACCAAGCTGGTCGGCGACACCGCCGGCAGCGCGGCCCAGACCGACGCCAAGCTGGTCAACGCCTGGGGCATCGCCTTCAACCCGGCCGGCTTCGTCTGGGTCGCCAACAACGGCACTTCCACCTCCACGCTTTATGACGGCAACGGCGTCGCGCAGGCGCTGGTGGTGGCCACGCCACCGTCGCCGACCGGCATCGTCTACAACGGCAGCGCCGATTTCCGTGCCAGCCCGTTCATCTTCGCCACCGAGAGCGGTAAGATCGCCGCCTGGTCGCCCACCGCCGACCGCAACAACGCGGTCACCGTGTTCGACGGCGCGGGCGCGCAGGCGGTCTACAAGGGCCTGGCCATCGCCACCTGGAACAACGCCAACTACCTGTACGCGGCCGACTTCCACAACAACCGCGTCGACATCTTCGACGCCAACTTCAACAAGGTGACGCTGCCCGGCGCCTTCCGCGACACCACGCTGCCGGCCAACTATGCGCCGTTCGGCATCCAGGCCGTCGGCGATCGCATCTACATCGCCTACGCCCAGCGCGAAAGCGGCGGCGACGACGACGTCAAGGGCGCCGGACTGGGCGCGATCGACGTGTTCGACACGGCGGGCAACCTGGTCAAGCAACTGGCGATGGGCGGCGTACTCAACGCTCCATGGGGCATGGCGCTGGCGCCGGCCAACTTCGGCGCCTACAGCGGCAAACTGCTGGTGGCCAACTTTGGGGACGGCAAGATCAATGCCTATGACCCGGCCACCGGCGCCATGGCCGGCACGCTGGCCAACGCCGGCGGCAGCGCCATCGTCATCGACGGTTTGTGGGGAATCGCCTTCGGCCCGGGCGTCAACAGCCAGCCGCTCAACACGCTGTTTTTTGCCGCCGGACCCGGCGACGAGGCGCATGGACTCTACGGTCGCATTGATATGCAGTAAAGCCACAAAATCAGAGTATTCCTACCAGGCAGGCAAAAATCGCTTGGCCCAGGATGATTACTGAATTACAATTCTCATGTCGAATGAGAAACACGAATTGCCGAAAAACAACTCCACAGGGAATTACAACGATGAACACCATTAAAATGATCAAATCCGTCGCAATCGCTGCCCTGCTGGCAAGTGGCAGCGCAATGGCCGCGCCGGTCGAACTGCTGCTGAACGGCGGCTTCGAAGCCGACCTGCAAGCCAACGGCAGCTGGGCCATCTACCCCAACCTGACCGACTGGACCGGCGGCGCCTACGGCATCGAGCTGCGCAACAATGTGGCCGGCGTCGCCGCACAGGGCGTCAACTTCGTGGAACTGGACACCTACCACAACAGCAGCATCAGCCGTGACGTGCTGACCGGCCTCGGCCAGCAGTACACGCTGAGCTTCCAGTTCCAGGACCGTCCAGGCGTGGACACCTCGTCGCAAGGCCTGGCTGTGACTTGGGGCGGCAACGCAGTCGACAGCGTGAACAACTCGCTGGGCGGCGGCTGGGAAACCCGCACCTACACGCTGACCGGCAACGGCGCGTTGATGTCGCTGAAGTTCACCGCCATCGGCACCGACGACAGCCTGGGCACCTCGCTGGACAACGTTTCGCTGACCACCGCCGTGCCTGAGCCGGAAACCTACGCCATGATGCTGGCCGGCCTGGGCCTGGTCGGCTTCGCCGCCCGCCGCCGCAAGGCAGCCAAGTAAGCGGCACCGCACGCCGCAATAAATGAAAACGCCCCGATGTCGGGGCGTTTTGCTTTTCAGGCGGCGATGCGGCCGCGCAGCTCTTCCACCGCCGCGCACCAGTCAGCGTAGTGCTCGCTGTCGGCCCACAGTTCGCGCAGCTCGGATTGCTCGGACAGGATGCGCTCGATGGCGCGGCCGGCCTTCTCGGCCAGGTCGGTACGCACGCGGGCCTTGGGCTTGCGCGCTTCCACCCAGGCATCCACCGCCGCGCTGTCTTCGCTGCGCTCGCCACCCTTGCCCTGCAAGCGCGCCAGCACTTCGATCGCCACCAGGGCCTCGGCGCCGAACGGCGCTTCCAGCACGCCACCGTTGCTTTCCAGCGCCGTGTCGAGTGTGTTCTCCACCGCCTCCAGGTTGCTGGTCTGCTCCAGATCTTCCGCCCAGTCCTGCGCGTAATCGTTGCCGAACGCGTCCACCGCCCATGTACCCATTGTTGCTCCTGTCGAGGCCGCTTTTTGCCGGCGGCCCGTATGATATATTGTTTCCTCCAACATTTTATCAGACGCCCCCATGTCGCTACATCCATCCTCCCCGTATCTGAAGGTACCGGCTGGCGCGCGCTGGAAGGACGCAGTGGCCGGCAGGCCGGCCGCCGACATCGATCCCCATCTGGCGCCGCGCATGCAGATCACGCCGCAGCAGCAAGTGGCGTCGGCCGGCAGCTGCTTCGCTCAGCGCATCGCCGAAGCCCTGCAGCAAAGCGGCTACGGCTACATGGTGGCCGAGACCGGCCCCGGCTTCATCGCCGAGGCGGACCGCAAGGCGCTGGGCTACGGCGTCTATTCCGCACGCTACGGCAATATCTACACCACGCTGCAACTGCTACAACTGTTCGACCGCGCCTACGGCCGCTTCGAGCCGGCCGAACCGCTGTGGCGCAACGCCGAAGGCGGCTATGTCGATCCGTTCCGGCCATCGGTGCAGCCGGGCGGCTACGCCAGCGAAAGCGAGTGCCTGTGGGACCGGCGCGAACACCTGGCCGCCGTGCGCGGCATGTTCGAGCAGCTCGACGTGTTCGTGTTCACACTGGGCCTGACGGAATCGTGGCTCAGCAACGAGGATGGCGCGGTGTTCCCGGTCTGCCCGGGCTCCGGCCTGGGCGGCGAGTTCGATCCGGCCCGCCACCGCTATCACAACTTCAGCGTGGCCGAGGTCAGCGAGCACATGTCGCAGTTCATGACGCGGCTGGTCGAGGTCAACCCGCGCGCGCAGGTGATCCTGACGGTGTCGCCGGTGCCGCTGATGGCGACCTTCGAGGAACGCCATGTGCTGCAAGCGACCACGTATTCGAAGGCGGTGCTGCGCGTGGCCTGCGAGGAGATCGTGCGCAAGCACGCCAACGCACACTACTTCGCGTCGTATGAAATCGTCACCGCCAGCGGCGACAGCAACAACTACTTCGCGCCAGACCGGCGCAGCGTGCTGCCGGCCGCCGTGGAGCACGTGATCGCCTGCTTCCGCCGCCAGTACATGGGCGACTCGCCCACAGTCCACGATGCAGCGCCGCAGCAGGCCGCACCCGCGCTGCCGGAACAGCCGATGTGCGACGAACAGCTGGTGATGGACGCACTGGCCAGCCACACGGCGAAAGGACAAGCATAATGGCGGTGACCCTGCTCGGCACGCCGAGTCCCATTTACCTGATCGGCGAAAGCCACACGCTCATCTTCCGCAATCTGCTGTTCCGCACCGCCGGCAGCGAGCAGCTGTTCCAGACCCGCACCCGCTACCTGCCGCACGCGCTGGCGCAGAATTTCTGCGATCCGGTGGCACGCACCTTCCGCCAGGATTTGCTGGAAGCCTTCCGCGCCGAGGAGCTGCTGCGCCCCGACCTGTCTCCGGCTCACCACTCGCTCGACGGCAGCACCATCAGCGGCGCCTGGATGGAGAAGCGCGCCATCGTGGCGCCGGCCATCGTGCTGTGCATCGGCGACCTGGATATCCATCATCTGCTGAGCCAATTCGCCGACTACGATTTCGAGCTGCCGCACGATACCCACTACGGCGTCGACCGCAGCAAGCGGCCGGTGGCCTACGCCACCATCCGCGCGCAGATGGAGAAGCTGCTGACGCCCTTCATCGAAGGCCTGCGGATGCTGCGCGCCTTCGGCTTCACGCGCATGCTGGTGCACTGCGTGCCGCCCCGCACGCCGGACGACGCGGCCACGCTGCGCTGGACCAAAGCGCACAAGTCGGTGCGCGCCAAGCTGACCGTGATCGCCAACCAGCTGCTGGCGCGCGAGTGCGCGGCCATCGGCGTTCCCTTCATCGATGTGTGGCCGGAGATGTGCAAGGACGGTTATCTGCGTCCGGAGTTCGATCTGGACGGCACCCACCTGACGGTGGCGGCCGCCCAGGTTTCGCTCGACAAGATCGTCGCCAGCCTGCGGCAGCATACCTGGAACGCGCACAACATCGCGCGCTACCAGCACGCGGCCGCGCAGGCGCCCCGCCATGCGCAGGCGATGGAGGTCGAGCGTCCGCTACCCGGCGTCAGCACCGGCCGGCTGGACGCGCCTGCGCAAACGCTGCAATCGCTGGAGGCATCGCCCGACAGCTACCGCGCCTTGCCGGAGCTGGCGTCGCGCCTGGACTGGGCCTCGGCGCCGCCAGCCGGCCGCGCCGCGCTGCTCACCGCGCAACCGAGCGACGAGCAACTGGCACTGGCGGCGCAGCTGCTTGGCCAGGGCGTGGGCCAGGCCGTGCTGCACGGCGACGTGGACTATGCGATGACGGTGTCGAGCTTCCGCCCCAGCCGCATCGCCGCGGGCAGCGCGCCGCAGGTACTGGCGCGCGCCGCGCAAGGCGGCGGCGTGCGCAAGGCGGTACTGCGCCTGGGTGGCGATGGCGTGATAGGTTTCGCTTCCATCGCCGGCGCAGCGGTGCATGTCATGAGCGACGCGCCGGGCGCACTGGCGGTGTACGATCCGGCCGTCACGCTGTGCACCCTCGATCCGACGCTGGGCGACATCAGCCTGGTGGAAATCGCGCTGATGCCGCTGGCCACCGGCCATCCGTTCCGCGTGGTGTGGAGCGGCCTGCATGAATGGCCGCTCGATCCCTTCCAGTACGGCGTGGCCGGCATGACGGCCGCGCCGCCGTTCGACGGCCCGCAAGTAACGGTGCGGGCGATGGCGATGGCTTAAGGCCTTAAGCCTTGGCCGGCTTGACCAGCGGCGCATCCTTCTGCGATTTGACCACCTGCATGGCGGTGGCGATCAAGCCGCTCATCTCGCCCAGGTTGGCCGGGATGATGATGGAGTTGTTGGTCTTGGCCAGCTGCGAGAAGGCGCCGACGTACTGCTCGGCCACCTTCAGGTTGACGGCGTCCTCGCCGCCCGGTTCGCGGATCGCCGCGCCCACCTGGCGCAGCGCCGACGCATTCGCCTCGGCCAGCGCGACGATGGCGGCGGCCTGGCCCTGCGCGCGGTTGATGGCGGCCTGCTTGTCGCCTTCCGATCGGGCGATCTGCGCTTCTCGCTCGCCGCTGGCGATGTTGATCTGTTCCTGCTTGCGGCCTTCCGATGCGGCGATCAGCGCGCGCTTCTCACGCTCGGCGGTGATCTGCGCCTGCATCGCGTGCAGGATTTCCTTCGGCGGCGTCAAATCCTTGATCTCGTAGCGCAGCACCTTGACGCCCCAGTTGGCGGCCGATTCATCGATGGCGTTGACGATGGCGGTGTTGATATGCTCGCGCTCTTCGAACGTTTTATCCAGTTCCATGCGGCCGATCACAGAGCGCAGCGTGGTCTGCGCCAGCTGCGTGATGGCGGCGATGTAGTTCGACGAGCCATACGAGGCGCGCATGGCGTCGGTGATCTGGAAGTAGAGGATGCCGTCCACCTGCAGCTGCGTGTTGTCGCGCGTGATGCAGACCTGGGGCGGCACGTCGAGCGGGATCTCCTTCAGCACGTGCTTGTAGGCGATGCGGTCGACGAAGGGGATCACGATGTTCAGGCCTGGCCCCAGCGTGGCGTGGTATTTGCCGAGCCGCTCGACCACCCACGCGTGCTGCTGCGGAACGACGTTGATGGTCTTGAACACGAACACCAAGGCCAAAATGAAAAGGATGAAGGTGACATTGCCGAAACTGATATCCATAAAACTCTCCGGTAGGTAAATCTTAAGCCGCCACGATCAGGCGGCTGCCGCGTACTTCGCGTATCGTAAATTGGCCAGGCGCGGGCGGGATGCCCGGCGCCAGCTCCACATCCCACAGCGCGCCGCGGTACATCACGCGCGCCGCGCCGTCCTGCCAGGCCGGCACGTGCACGGTCTGGCCGATGTCCATATTGACGTTGGGGTCGCGCGCGGCCTCGGTGTTGTCCATCAGCTTGCCGAAGCGGCTGCGCCGCAACAGCACGGTGGCCGCCACGCCAACCGCGGCGGCAAGCAGCGTCTGCGCCGCCATGCCAAAGCCCAGCAGCGCAGCCAGCGCGCCGGACGTCAGGCCGATGGCGATCATCAGCAGGTAAAAGGTTCCGCTGAACAGTTCCAGGATCACAGTAGCGCCAGCCGCCACCAACCAAAAACTCCAGTCAGCCATGATGCACTCCTCTCAGGTTTAAAAATGCAAAAACCCCCGCTTCCCGGTGCGGGCTGCGAGGGTTTTTGCTACAAGGTGCGTTGGTATTGATAGTGTTATTTACAACTCAATTCGATAACACCAGTCTAAACCAATTTACGCCTACGTCAACTCTTAATTACTTTTGCAGGGCTGCCAGCTTCTGCCAGGTATCGATCACCGAGTCCGGGTTCAGCGACATCGATTCGATGCCCTGCTCCATCAGCCAGACCGCGAAGTCCGGATGATCGGAAGGCCCCTGGCCACAGATGCCGATGTACTTGCCCTGCGCGCGGCAAGCCTTGATCGCCAACGACAGCAAGGCCTTGACGGCTTCGTCGCGTTCGTCGAAGTCGGCCGCCAGCAGCGCCATGCCGGAATCGCGGTCCAGGCCCAGGGTCAGCTGGGTCAGGTCGTTGGAACCGATCGAGAAGCCGTCGAAGTGTTCGAGGAACTTGTCGGCCAGGATGGCGTTGGACGGCACTTCGCACATCATGATCAGACGCAGGTCGTTCTCGCCGCGCACCAGGCCGTTCTTGGCCAGCAGGTTCACGACCTTCTCCGCCTGGCCCAGCGTACGCACAAACGGCACCATGATCTCGACGTTGGTCAGACCCATGTCGTTACGCACGCGCTTCATGGCGGCACATTCCATTTCGAATGCGCCGGCGAAATCGGCAGCCAGGTAGCGCGCCGCGCCACGGAAGCCCAGCATCGGGTTTTCTTCATCCGGTTCGTAGCGCGAACCGCCGATCAGCTTCTTGTACTCGTTGGACTTGAAGTCCGACAGGCGCACGATCACTGGCTTCGGCCAGAAGGCGGCGGCGATGGTGGCGATACCCTCGGCCAGCTTGTCGACGTAGAAGGCTTTCGGCGAGGCGTGGCCGCGCGCGACCGACTCCACCGCTTTTTTCAGGTCGGCGTCGATGTTCGGGTATTCCAGAATCGCTTTTGGATGTACGCCGATGTTGTTGTTGATGATGAACTCAAGACGCGCCAGGCCAACGCCGGCGTTCGGCACCGACTGGAAGTCGAACGCCAGCTGCGGATTGCCGACGTTGAGCATGATCTTGGTCGGCAGCTTGGGCAGCTCGCCGCGCGACACTTCCGAGATTTCGGTTTCCAGCAGACCGTCGTAGATCTTGCCCTCGTCGCCTTCGGCGCAGGACACGGTGACGAAGGTGCCGTCCTTCAGGATCTCGGTGGCGTCGCCGCAACCGACAACCGCAGGCACGCCCAGTTCACGGGCGATGATCGCCGCGTGGCAGGTACGGCCGCCGCGATTGGTGACGATGGCCGAAGCGCGCTTCATCACCGGTTCCCAGTTAGGGTCGGTCATGTCGGCGACCAGCACGTCGCCAGGCTGCACGCGTTCCATGTCAGCCGGATCGTGGATCACGCGCACAGGACCGGCGCCGATCTTCTGGCCGATAGCGCGGCCCGAGGCCAGCACGGTGCCGGAGGATTTCAGTTTGAAGCGCTGCTGCACATCGGTCGCCTTCTGCTGCGACTTGACGGTTTCAGGACGCGCTTGCAGGATGTACAGCTTGCCGTCGCGGCCATCCTTGCCCCACTCGATGTCCATCGGACGGCCGTAGTGGTTCTCGATGATGACGGCGTACTTGGCCAGCTCCACCACTTCGGTGTCGTTCAGCGAGTAGCGGTTGCGCAGCTCGACCGGCACGTCCACGGTCTTGACCGAGCGGCCGGCCTTGGCTTCGTTGGTGAACTCCATCTTCAGCAGCTTGGAGCCGATGTTGCGGCGGATGACAGGCGATTTGCCTTTTTCCAGCATTGGCTTGTGGACGTAGAATTCGTCCGGATTGACCGCGCCCTGCACCACCGTCTCGCCCAGGCCGTAGCTGGAGGTGACGAAGACCACGTCCTTGAAGCCGGACTCGGTATCGATGGTGAACATCACGCCAGCCGCGCCCAAATCGGAACGGACCATGCGCTGCACGCCGGCCGACAGCGCGACTTCAGCGTGGGTGAAGCCTTTGTGTACGCGGTAGGAGATGGCGCGGTCGTTGTACAGCGATGCGAAGACATGCTTCATCGCGTCGAGCACGTTCTCGATGCCGACCACGTTGAGGAAGGTCTCCTGCTGACCGGCGAACGAAGCGTCCGGCAAGTCTTCGGCGGTGGCCGACGAGCGCACGGCGAACGACATCTCGGTGCTGGAATCGGCGACCAGCTGGTTGTAGAAGGTCTCGATTTCCTGTTGCAGGCGTGGCTGGAACGGGGTTTCGACGATCCATTGACGGATCTCGGCGCCGGCTTGCGCCAGGGCGCGCACGTCGTCGATATTCAGGTCGGCCAGGCGGTCGGCGATGCGATCGGCCAGCGGCTTGCCGCCGTCGACGCTGTGCGACAGGAAGTCGCGGAAGGCCTGGGCCGTGGTGGCGAAGCCGCCCGGAACCCGGACGCCGGCGCCAGCCAGCTGGCTGATCATTTCGCCTAATGAGGCGTTTTTGCCGCCGACGGATTCGACATCCGTCATGCGCAAATGTTCGAACGATGCGACGTATACCGCTCCGTTACTCTGCTCCTTCAATGCTGCGTTGGACATAATGACACCTTTTTGATGATAGAAATCTTCCAGCGAGGCGCAGACTTGTTTCTTGTTATTCTGGTCGTCGTGCAGCACAATCTTACCTATGGCGCCCATTCTACAGCCTGCGGCCCAAATTGACGATTCACAATAATGACAGGCTTACTCTACATGACACAAGAACAACGTCCTCCCCTGCCCGCCGTGGCCCGCACGGTCTTCTTCGTTTCCGACGGCACCGGCATCACGGCAGAAACCTTTGGTCACTCGGTTTTGACCCAGTTCGAGCTGCGCTTCCGCCAGATACGCCTGCCCTTCATCGATACGCTGGACAAGGCGCACGACGCGGCCCGCAAAATCAACGAGGCGTTTGCGACTGATGGTCAACGGCCGATCATCTTTTCGACCCTGGTCAAGACCGAACTGTCGAACGTGATCCGCCAGTGCAAGGGCATGCACATGGATTTGATCCAAACATTCGTTGCTCCATTGGAACAAGAACTGGGTGTCAAATCGACCCACACCATCGGCCGTTCGCACAACATTGTGGACAGCGAGGAATACAAAAACCGCATCGAGGCGATCAACTTCTCGCTGGCGCATGATGACGGCCAGTCGCACAAGAACCTGTCCTCGGCCGACGTGATCCTGGTGGGCGTATCGCGCTCGGGCAAGACCCCGACCAGCTTGTACCTGGCGATGCAGTACGGGATCAAGGCGGCCAACTATCCGCTGATCCCCGACGATTTCGAGCGCGGCAAGCTGCCGTCGTCGCTGTACGAGTTCAAGCCGAAGATCTTCGGGCTGACCATCACGCCCGAGCGCCTGGCCGAGATCCGCAACGAGCGCCGCGCCGGCAGCAAGTACGCATCGATCGAGAACTGCCGCTATGAAGTCAACGAAGCGGAGATGATGATGAAGCGCGAAGGCATACGCTGGCTGTCGTCGACCACCAAGTCGATCGAGGAAATCTCGACCACCATCCTGCAAGAGATCAAGCCCAACCGGCGCGAGTACTGATGGCCAGGCTCGCGCGGCTGGCCGCGCTGCTGTTCGCAGTCGCAGCGCCGGTGGCGGCGTGGGCCCAGTCCACCGCTTTCGTGCACGTCAACGTGGTGCCGATGGACAGCGAGCGCGTGCTGCGCGACCAGACGGTGCTGGTGCGGGACGGCCGCATCGAGGCGGTCGGCGCGGCGCTGGCTGCGCCGGTTGGCTATCAGGTCATCGACGGCCACGGCACGGCATGGCTGTCGCCCGGCCTGGCCGACATGCACACCCATTCCGAAACCCGCAACGACCTGGCGCTGTATCTGGCCAACGGCGTGACCACGCTGCTCAACATGGGCGGCGCCCGCGCCAACCTGGTTGACAGCATCGTGCCCGCCGTTGCGCGTGGATCGCTGCCCGGTCCCCATGTCTACGCCAGCCTGATGGTGGACGGCACGCCGGACTACAACGGCTTGCAGATCAAGACAGCGGCGCAAGCGCGCTCGGTGGTCGATCTGGCCTCCGCCAACGGCTACGATTTCATCAAGGTGTACGTGGGGCTGGCGCCGGACGTGTTCAGCGCGCTGGCCGATGCCGGCCGCGCGCAGGGCCTGCCGCTGGTGGGCCACGGCGTGACGGCCGTGCGGCTGGAGCGCCAGCTGGCGCAAGGCCAGGTGCTGGTCGCGCATCTGGAGGAATTCTTCTACACTTATTTCACCCCGGCCGGCGTGCAGGAAACCGATGCGCCGCCTGACGAGGCGCGCATACCCGAGGCGGTGGCGCTGGCCAGGCGCTACGGCGCGGCGGTGATCGCCGATATCGTGACCTACCAGGCGCTGGCCGGCCAGATGGGCCATCCCGAACGCCTGCGCGCCATCCTGGCCGAGCCGCAGACGGCTTACGTGGCGCCGGCCGATGTGCAGGCATGGCGGCGCAGCGGCTACGGCGCCAAGTCGGCGCGGCTGGAGGCCAAGCTGGCTTTCCTGCGCAAGCTGGCCAAGGCCCTGGCCGATGGCGGCGTCGAACTGCTGTCCGGCACCGACGCGCCGACCATCCCCGGCGTGGCGCCGGGCTACTCCTTGCATGACAATCTGGCGGAGCTGGAGCGCTCGTCGCTGAGCCGCTATCAGACGCTGGTCACGGCCACCCGCGCGCCGGGGGCTTTCATCGCCCGCACCAAGGGCGGCATGGGGTTCGGCCAGGTCGTCGCAGGGTATCGCGCCGACCTGGTGCTGACCGAGCACAATCCGCTGGAAGGACTGGCGACGCTGCGCGCGCCGCTCGGAGTGATGGCCGAAGGCCGCTGGCGCGACCGGCAGTCGCTGGCCGCGCTGCTGGAAGGCGTGCGCGCCAGCTACCGGCCGGAGTGACGTCAGACCCGTGGAGGGTCGGTTTCGCGGGCGTAGATGCGGCGGTGGGCCAGCGCATCCTCGAACCGCGCCAGCGCTACGCTGCTGCCGCCACGCTCCGCGATGATCAGGCCCGGATCGGTCTCACCATCCGGCAGCGCCAGCGGCAGGCCGGCCGCGTACACCAGCTGCGCGCCGTTACCCAGCGCCAGCAGCGGCTTGTCGTGCCGGTACTGCAGCCGCAGGAACTCCACCGCCGCCACCTCGCGGTTGAGCAGCGTGCCGCCCGGCGTGGTGCTCTGCGGCTCGTCGTCCACCAGCGTGTAGGCGTCGGCGCGATCGGGCACGATGGCGCCATCCCACAACATCGACGGCCCCGTCTCGAAACTGATCTCCACGTCCAGGTCGGAACCAGGCAAGGGGCCGACCCGCTCACCCACCAGGCGCGGCACCGTACCGACATCCAGCAAGGCCGCGTACAACTGCCGCACCTGCCCTGCATCCACGCCCGGCGCCACCAGCAGCGCCACCCGCAAGGTCTTGAGGCCCGTGGTGCCCGGACGGCTGAATAGCGACAATGCCGGCGACGGCGGGTAGTTGTGAATCGGCAGATCGGTCGACAGCGGCAGCGGCGGCGGCACCTCCATGCCCAGGCCATCGGCCACGCCCTGCGCCAGCTTCTGCGCGACGTTGACCAGGCCTGCCAGCACGCGGCGGCGGATGGCCGGCGTCTGCACCCGCGTCAGCTCGAAGCGGAAGGCGGCGATGATGTGGTTCTGCTCCACCGGCGCCTGGCTGTTCCAGAACAGGCGCGCCTGCGAGTAGTGGTCGGCAAACAGCTCCGGCTTGCCGCGCACCTTGGCCGCAGTAAGCGGCTCGGGGAAGCTGGTGTAGCCCGCCGCCCCGGCCTGGAACGGACATCCGCCCGCCAGCGAATTGGGCTCGTAGCTGACACGCCCACGATTGAGCGACTGCCGGTGCATGCCATCGCGCTGGTTGTTGTGGATCTGCGCCAGCGGCGTGTTGATCGGGATCTCGTGGAAGTTGGCCCCGCCCAGGCGCGAGATCTGCGTATCAATGTACGAGTGGATGCGCCCTTGCAGCAGCGGGTCGTCGCTGAAGTCGATGCCCGGCACCACATGCGCTGCGCAGAACGCCACCTGCTCGGTCTCGGCGAAGAAGTTGTCGGGATTGCGGTTCAACACCAGCTTGCCCAGCGGTTGCACCGGCACCATCTCCTCCGGCACCAGCTTGGTCGGATCGAGCACGTCGAAGGGGAACTGCGCCGCCTGCTCGGCGCTGAAGGTCTGTACGCCCAGCTCCCACTCGGGGAACTGGCCGGCCTCGATGGCTTCCCACAGATCGCGCCGATGGTAGTCGGGATCGGCGCCGGCCAGGCGGGCCGCCTCGTCCCACACCAGCGAGTGCGTGCCGGCCATCGGCGTCCAGTGGAATTTGCAGAACAGCGAGGCGCCCTGCGCGTTCACCAGCCGGAAGGTGTGCACGCCGAAGCCCTGCATCATGCGGTAGCTGCGCGGGATGGCGCGGTCGGAGGTATGCCACATCAGCATATGCGTGATCTCGGGACTGAGCGAGGCGAAGTCCCAGAAGGTGTCGTGCGCGCTGGCCGCCTGCGGCATGCCGTTGTGCGGCTCCGGCTTGACCGCGTGGATCAGGTCCGGGAACTTCATCGCGTCCTGGATGAAGAACACCGGGATGTTATTGCCCACCAAATCCCAGTTGCCCTGGTCCGTGTAGAACTTGACGGCGAAGCCGCGCACATCGCGCACCGTGTCGGCCGAGCCGCGCTCGCCGGCCACGGTCGAGAAGCGCACGAACACCGGCGTGCGCTTGCCTGCCTCGCCCAGCAGCGAAGCGCGCGTGATGGCGCTGTGGTCGGCGTAGCTTTCGAAGTAGCCATGCGCCGCCGAACCGCGCGCGTGCACCACGCGCTCCGGGATGCGCTCATGATCGAAGTGGGTGATTTTTTCGCGCAGGATGAAGTCCTCCATCGCCGTCGGGCCGCGCAGGCCTATCTTCAGGCTGTCCTGGTTGTCGGCCACCTTGACGCCCTGGTTGGTGGTCAGTTCGCGGCCGCTGTCGTCCACCCGCACCCGGTCCAGCGGACCATCGAGGGGGTTGTCGCCGAGGTCAGGCTGGCCGTCGCCAACCTTGGGCGAGGCCACCGTTTCGGTGCTGGTGCCGGCGGTGGCGAGCTGGCTGGCCGGCGTGCGCGTCTCGCCCGCGTGCGGCGTAAAGGCAGCTTCGCCGTATTCCAGCGGCTTGGTCGCGTTGAAAGGCATTTCGGCGGCGAGCTGCTCGTGGGTGATGACTTTTTCCAGCAGCTGATCGGCGATCGGATTCGGAGGGCCTAGTCGCTCCGGATGCGGCGGTTCGGCCGGGCCGGCCACCGTGCTCAGAATGGAACCGGCGCCGTCCACCGCGCCGCCGTTGTCTTTGGGATTAGCCATGTCGCACCTCGTGAATGATCGCCTGCCCGGGCGGGAGGCGGAGATTCAGTGTGCTTTTCTAACGGCCTAAGGTGTTTGACGACGCGCAAACCGAGCGCGGCGGAACAAAGTCAGAAGAAATGTTGCCAATCAGCCAGCCAGGCCGGGAACTCCTCGACCGGCATGGGCTTGGCGATGTAGTAGCCCTGCGCGTAGGTGCAGCCCAGCCCTTGCAGGAAGTCCCAATCCTGCTTGGTCTCGACGCCGACCGCCACCGAGCGCCGGTCCAGGCTGCGCGCCAGGCCCAGGCAGGAGCGCAGCACCGTGCCGATGGCCTGCTTCTTGGAAGCCCCGTCGACAAAGCTGCGGTCTATCTTCAATTCGGAGAATGGAATGCGCGCCAGCAGTTGCAGGTTGCTGCGCCCCGTGCCGTAATCATCGATGGCCAGGCCGAAGCCCTTCATGCGCAAGCGCAGCAGCCGTTCCAGGAAATGCGGATCGGTGGTCAGCACCGCCGATTCGGTCATCTCGAAGGTGATGTAGTCGGGCATGATGCGATGCCGCTCCAGGCAGGCCGCGATCTGCTCCATGAACTGCGGATGCGCCAGCGTGCCCTGGTCGACATTGATGGAAAACGAAATCGGTATGCCCTGGTCGTGCAGGGTGCGGCAGGCCGCCACCGACTTTTCGATCATGCTCCAGTCGAGGAAATCGATGCGGCGGTTATCCTCCAGCACCTGCATGAACGACGCCGGCCCAAGCACGCCATACAGCGGATGGCGCCAGCGGGCGAACATCTCCAGTCCCTTGACCTGCCCTGTCTCCAGCTCGATCTTGGGTTGGAAGAAGGGATCGAACTCGCGCATCTGCAAGCCCTGCCCCACCTCGGCGAACGAGATCGGCGGCAGCTGCGCGCGCGATGAAGCGGTATGCGCCTGCTCCGGCTCCAGGTAGTTGGCGATCAGCGCTTCCAGCCGGCTGCCGATCACCGGCTTGCCGATCGCGCCCAGCATATTGATGCCGTAGGCGGCCGCCATGGTCTCCACCGAAAACAACACCGCGTTGGACTGCGCCCCCACCACCAGCACGCCGACGCGGGATTTGGCCTCGGCCAGGCGGCGTATCAGCTCCAGCGCATCCATGCCCGGCAAGGCCAGGTCGATGATAGCGATATCCACCTTGGGCGTGATGCCGGCGCTGAAATGGCGCAGTGCAGTATGGCCGTCGGGCGCCTGCGTGATGCGCCCCACGCCCAGGTGCACCAGGATATCGGCCAGCGCATGGCGTTGTACCTGATCCCCTTCGGCTACCAGAAAGTGCAACTGCGCGATATCCATGTACGGCTCCCAAAGCTGCGGTTATGTCTGATTCTGCCTTACTTGCTCGAAAAAGCATACTGCCGCGCAGGCGGCGACGTTCAGCGACTCCACCTGGCCCAGGTGCGGGATCACCACCTGATGGGTCGCCATCGACAGCAGATCGTCCGCCACGCCCTGCCCTTCGTGGCCGAACAGCCACGCCACCGGCTGGCGCAGGTCGACGTCGTACAGGCGCTGGGTGGCGTAGCCGCTGGTGGCGAGCGACGTCACCTTGGACGCGGCCACCAGCGCCGCCAGGTCGACGTTCTCGAAAATCTCCAGCACGAAGTGCGCCCCCATGGCCGCGCGCAGCACCTTGGGCGACCAGCAGAACGCCGAACCGGCGCTGCAATACACCTGGGTGATGCCGGCCGCCGCCGCGCTGCGCAGGATGGAGCCGACGTTGCCGGGATCCTGCACGTTATCGAGCAGCACCGCCGACACGGCCAGCGGCTCGGTCACGGCGCGTTCCGGCGTGTCGATCAAAAACATCACGCCGACGCCGTGCTCCACCTGGCTGACGGCGTTGTACAGCGCATCCGGCAATCCCAGAACATGCGCATGTTTCGCCTCCAGCTGGCCGACGATGTCCATCACTTCCGGGTTGTGCAGCGCAGATTCGCTGACCACGCACTGCTCCGGCAGGCCGCGCAATTGCAGGAAGGCCTGGCACAGGTGCACGCCGTCGAGCAGCGTGCGGCCGGACTTGCGGCGCGCCTGCGAACTGCCGGCCAGCTTGACCAGCTCCTTGTACTGCGCGTTGTCGCGCGAGGTGATGGTCTTCATGCGGCCCTCCCTGCGCGCAGCGCGAATTCTTCCAGTACCTTGCGCACCGGCGCGAAGGAACGGCGATGCACCGGCGATGCGCCATGCTCGCGCAGACGCTCCAGGTGCAGCGCGGTGCCGTAGCCCTTGTGCTGGTCGAAGCAGTACTGCGGATACTGCGCGTGCAGCGTCACCAGCGCGGCGTCGCGCGCGGTCTTGGCCAGGATCGAGGCGGCAGAAATCGCATCGACCTTGTCGTCGCCGCCGACCACCGCGATGCTCTGGATCTTCATCACCGGGCAGCGGTTGCCGTCGATCAGGGCCAGCGTCGGCACGGTGCTCAGCGCCTCCACCGCGCGCCGCATCGCCAGCATCGACGCTTGCAGGATATTGAGCTTGTCGATTTCCTCTTCCGACGCCTCGGCGATGGCCCAGGCCAGCGCGTTGGCCTTGATCAGCGGCGCCAGCATGTCACGTTTGGCTTCGGTCAGTTTCTTGGAATCGCGCAGGCCTTCGATGGGACGCGAGACGTCCAGGATCACGGCCGCCGCGTACACCGGGCCGGCCAGCGGGCCACGGCCCGCCTCGTCGACGCCGCAGATGATTTCGTCGGGCGAGTCGGGCAGGAAGTCGAACAGGCCGGGGTTTTGATTATTCACGTTGATTCTCGTTGATACGGTTAAGCTTTGATGACCTTGAGCACGGCGGCCGCGCTCTCCACCGCGCTATTGCGCAGCAGGCTGTGATGCATGTCGGTGAAGCGCTCGGCCAGCCGCAGGCGGTGCGGCGCGTCGCTCAGCTGCTTCCACATCGCGTCCGCCAGCGCCTGCGGGTTGGCTGCGTTTTGCAGCAGCTCCGGCACCACGAACTCGCGCGACAGGATGTTCGGCAAACCGATCCACGGCTGGTAGCCGAAGTGGCGCAGGATCTGCCATTCCAGTTCCATCATGCGATAGGCGATCACCATCGGCTTCTTGAACAGCGCCACCTCCAGCGACGCCGTGCCCGAGGCCACCAGCACCGCGTCCGCCGCGGCGATGGCCGTGTGCGACTGGCCGTCCAGCAGCTGTATCTCGACGTCCTGCAGGCCTGCCTGCGCCACCAGTTCGAGGAAGTACTGGCGCTGCCGTTCGCCCGCCATCGGCGCCACGAAACGCAGCGAACGGTCGCGCTGCAACAGCAGCCGCGCCGCGCCGACGAAGGCCGCCGTATTGTATTTGAGCTCGGACATGCGGCTGCCCGGCATGATGGCCACCACATTGGCGTCCTCCGGCAAACCCAGCGAGCGCCGCGCGCCCGCCTCGTCCGGCGCCATCGGGATCAGCTCCGCCAGCGGATGGCCGACATAGCTGACCGGCACGCCGGCCTGGCGGTAGATTTCCTCTTCAAACGGAAACACCACCAGCATGTGCGACACAGCGCGGATGATTTTCTTGATGCGTCCACCGCGCCAGGCCCAGATCTGCGGCCCGATGTAGTGGATGGTCGGAATGCCGGCCGCCTTGAGCTGCTCTTCCAGCCCGAGGTTAAAGCCCGGATAGTCCGCGCCGATGAAGGCTGCCGGCCGCTCGGCCAGCAGCTGGTCGCGCAGCTGGTTCTGGATACCCTTGATTTCGCGGTAGCGCGGGATCACGGCCAGCAGGCCGCGCACGGTCAGCTTGTCCATGGGCCAGTGCGATTCGAAGCCCTGGGCCATCATGTGTTCGCCGCCGATGCCGTGGAAGCGCGCTTCCGGCAGATGCGGGCGCAGTCCCGACAGCAGCCGCGCCGCCAGCAGGTCGCCGGACGGTTCGCCGGCCACCAGCGCCAAAGACAGCGGCGCAGCCGGCGCGAAGGCCGGCGTCAGGTCAGCGGACGATGCCACGGCTGGCGATGCTGAGGAACTCGCGCATCGAACGAATCTGCTCGGCCGCTGCCGGCGTCGCCTCTTCTTCCGCTTGCAGCGCGACCTTGGCCTCTTCCAGCGTCAGGCCGGAACGGTAGATCAACTTGTAGGCGGTGCGGATGCCGTTGATCTGCTCGCGCGTGAAGCCGCGGCGTTTCAGGCCTTCGATATTGACGCCGTGGGCCTGGGCCGGATTACCGTTCAACAGCACGAACGGCGGCACGTCCTGCGTCAGCGAAGTGCTCATGCCGACAAACGCGTGCGCGCCGATCTTGCAGAACTGGTGCACGTTGGCGAAGCCGCTCATGATCACCCAGTCGCCGATTTCCACGTGGCCGGCGATCTGCGCGTTGTTCGAGAAGATCGTGTTGCTGCCGACCTGGCAGTCGTGCGCCAGGTGGACGTAGGCCGAAATCCAGTTGTCGTTGCCCAGCGAGGTCACGCCCTTGTCCTGCACCGTGCCGGTGTTGAAGGTGCAGAACTCGCGGATGGTGTTGCGGTCGCCGATGGTCAGGCGGGTCGGCTCGCCGTTCCACTTCTTGTCCTGCGGCGCGGCGCCGATCGACGAGAACTGGAAGAACTTGTTGTCGCTGCCGATGGTCGTATTGCCCTCGATGACCACGTGCGGACCGACCACGGTGCGCGGGCCGATCACGACGTTCGGACCAATCACCGAATACGGCCCCACCTCGACGGATTCGTCGAGCTGCGCCTTCGGATCGATGATGGCGGTGGCGTGGATCTTGGACATGATTACTTCCCTGCTGGCTGGCTGGCGTCCGTGGCGCTGCGGATGGTGCACATCAGTTCCGCCTCGACCGCGGTCTGGCCGTCGACCGTGCCGACCGCCTTGTACTTCCAGATGCCGCGCGCGACGCGCAGGATCTCGACGTTCATCACCAGCTGGTCGCCCGGCTCCACCGGACGCTTGAAGCGCGCGTTGTCGATGCCAACGAAGTACACCACCGAGTTCTCGTCCGGCTTGATGTCCATGGTCAGGAAGGACAGGATGGCGGCGGTTTGCGCCATCGCTTCGATCATCAGCACGCCCGGCATCACTGGCTTGTGCGGGAAGTGGCCGTTGAAGAACTCCTCATTGGCGGTGACGTTCTTGATGGCGGTGATGGTCTTGCCCGACTCCCAGTCCAGCACGCGGTCGACCAGCAGCATCGGATAACGGTGCGGCAGGTACTGCTTGATCTGATGGATGTCCATGCATTTCTTGACGCAGGTGGATTCGGTGGTGGTGGTGTCGGTAGTGGTCATGATTTATTTCTCGTCTTGATTCGTCAGTGTTTTAATTGTTTTTTCCAGCGCGCGGATTTTATCGCGCATCGTCGACAGATTGCGAACGATGGCGGCCGATTTTTCCCACTCGCTGTTCTTGGCCAGCGGATAAAAGCCCGTGTACTGTCCCGGCTCCAAAATGGAGCGCGACACCATGCTGCCCGAGCCCACATGCACCTTGTCGGCGATGGTCAGATGTCCCAGCACCATGGCGGCGCCGCCGAAGGTGCAGTACTTGCCGATCTTGGCGCTGCCGGCCACGCCGACGCAGCCGGCCATCGCCGTGTGCGCGCCGATATGGCAGTTGTGGCCGATCTGGATCTGGTTGTCCAGCTTCACGCCGTCTTCCAGTATCGTGTCGGCCAGCGCGCCGCGGTCGATGGTGGTGTTGGCGCCGATGTCCACATCGTCGCCGATCACTACCCGCCCGGTCTGCGGAATCTTGATGTAGACCCCGCCCTCGTTGGCGAAACCGAAACCGTCGGTGCCGATCACGGCGCCCGAATGGATGATGCCCCGCTTGCCGATCACGCAGCGCGCCTGGAAGGTCACGTTGGCGAACAACTGCGTGTCCTCGCCGATGACGGCGTCGCGGCCAATGTAGCAGCCGGCGCCGATCACCGCGCGCTCGCCGATCACGGCGCCGCTTTCGATCACTGCGCGCGCGCCCACGTGGGCGCTGGCGGCGATGCTGGCGTCATCGGCCACCACCGCGCTGGCGTGTACGCCGGGCGCCGGCACGATGGCCGTCAGGGATTCGAAATACTGCGCCGCTCGGGCGAAATACACGTACGGGTTGTTGGTGACGATGCGCGCGCCGCTGTAGCCGGCCGCGATGAAATCGGCGTCGGCGGCCGACACGATCAGTGCCGCCGCCTGGCTTTGCAGCGCCTGCGCGCGCAGTTTGCTATTGCTGAGAAAGCTGATGTGCGAAACGCCGGCGTCCGTCAGTGGCGCGATCCCGGTGACTACCAGGTTCGCGTCCCCCACCAACTGCCCGCCGAGGCGTTCGACCAATTCCCCTAGTCGAGTGCCCATCGGGTGATCCAATCTTGATGTGTTTTACTTGTCTTTATCCAGCGCGGCCAGCACTTTGTCGGTGATGTCGATGCGCGGGCTGGCCCAGACCGCATCCTGCAAGACGATGTCGAAGCCCTCCACCGAGGCCATCTGCTTGATGATCTTGGTGGCTTTTTCCGAGATCGCCTGGCGCTCTTCGCTGGTGCGCTGGCTCAGGTCTTCACGGAACTCGCGCTGGCGGCGCTGGTATTCCTTATCGAGCTCGAAGACGTCGCGCTGGCGCTTGACGCGGTCGGCTTCGGCCAGCGTCGGCATGTCCTTCTCCAGCTTTTCCGACGCCGACTTCAGGCGCGCAGCCATATCCTGCATGGCTTTCTCGCGGCTCTTGAACTCTTCCTGCAGCTTCTCGCCGGCCAGCTTGGCCAGCTTGGATTCGTTGTAGATGCGCTCAGCGCTCAGCCAGGCGATGCGCGAGGCCGAGGTCTGGGCCTGCACCGGCGCCAATGCACACCAGCCCAGTGCAAGCACGGCGAGAGATTTGGTCAGGGTAGCGGACGCAGTCTTCAACTTGTTTCTCCGAAGTAAATATTAGTACTCAATGCCATCGCAATGTCAACCTGCCGCCTTAGAAGCCGGTACCCATCTGGAACTGGAAGCGTTCCAGGCGATCGCCCGGCTTGGCGTTCAAAGGCTTAGCATAACTCAACTTGAGCGGACCCACCGGCGAAATCCAGCTGATGCCCAGACCCGAGGAGTAACGCAACTCGGAATAACGCATCTTCTGGCCTTCCTGGTAGACCTGTCCGGTATCGAGGAAACCGAACCAGCGCAGGCTGCGGTCCTGGCCCGAACCCGGGAACGGCAGCTGCAGCTCGGCATTGCCGATCACGCGCGAAGCGCCGCCCAGGGCGTCGCCGTACACATTGTCGACCGCACCGAGCGAGGAGCTCAGGTAGCCGCGCACCGAACCGATGCCGCCGCCGTAGAAGTTCTTGAACACCGGATAGCTGCTGTTGCCCAGGCCGTGGCCGTAATCGATCTCGCCCTTCAGTGCCAGCGTGATCTTCGGCGTCAACGGTTTGAACCAGTTGTGCTCATACACGGCGCGGTAGTATTTCTGGCGGCCGGCCACGTCCAGCTCGAAGTTGAAGCGCTGGTAGCGGCCCACGGTCGGCGTCAGCGCCGAGTCGCGGCTGTCGCGCGCCCATGCGGCGGTCAGCGGCAGCGCGTAGGTCGAGGCGGTGCCGATGCCGTCCTTGTTGCCGGTGATGGTGGTCACGTATTCCTTGAAGCGCACCGGCGAGGTGGCGTCGGTGGTGATGCGCGAGCGCTCCAGGCCGATACCGAAGAACACCGTGTCGACTTCCGAGAACGGTACGCCGTAGCTGATGCGGCCGCCCTGCTGGCGAATCGTGTAGCTGCCGATGTTGAGCGCCGGCGGCTGCTGCGTGCGCAGGTAGACTTCATACGAACGCGAGATGCCGTCGTCGGTGTAGTAAGGATCGGTCTGCGAGAACGAAATCGTGCGGCTGTACTTCGAGGTATTGAGCTCGATGCCGACGGTGGTGCCCGAACCGGCGAAGTTGGCCTGCTGGATCGCCGCCTGGAAGGTGAACTTCTCCGACTGCGAGAACGCGCCGCCGATCTGGAAGTTACCGGTCGGACGTTCGACCACGGTCAGGTTGACGTCCACCTGGTCGGACGTGCCCTGCGCTTCAGGCGTGTCGATGGTCACGTCCTTGAAGTAGCCCAGGCGGTCGACGCGGTCGCGCGAATACTTGATCTTGTTGGCGTCGTACCACGACGATTCGAACTGGCGGAACTCGCGGCGGATGACTTCGTCGCGGGTGGTGGTGTTGCCGGCGATGTTCATGTGGCGCACGTAGGCGCGCTTGCCCGGATCGATAAAGAAGGTGAACGCGACTTCGCGCTTCTTCTGGTCGATCTCGGGGCTGGCGTTGACGTTGGCGAAGGCGTAGCCGAAGGTGCCCAGGCGATCGGAGATCAGCTTGTTGGTGGCGGTCAGGCGCTCGCCCGAATAGGTCTCGCCCTGGCGCAGCAGCACCAGCGAGCGCAGTTCCTCTTCGCGGCCGAAGGTCTCGCCTTCGAACTTGATGCCGGAGACCTTGTACTTCTCGCCCTCGGTGATGTTGATCGTGATGTAGATGTCCTTCTTGTCCGGCGTGATCGACACCTGGGTCGAATCGATCTGCATCTCGATGTAGCCGCGGTTCAGATAGTAGGACTTGAGCGACTCGATATCGCCGGTCAGCTTGGTCTTGGAGTACTGGTCGGCCTTGGTGTACCAGCTGAACCAGCCGCCGGTGTTCAGGGCCAGCTGGTCTTTCAGCTCCTTGTCCGAGAACACCTTGTTGCCGACGATGTTGATCTGCTTGATCTTGGCGATGTCGCCCTCGTCCACCGCGAAGGTGATGTTGACGCGGTTACGCTCGATCGGGGTGACGGTGGTGACGATCTTCACGCCGTACAGGCCGTGCGACAGGTACTGGCGCTTGAGCTCTTGCTCGGCGCGGTCGACCGAGGCCTTGTCGAAAATCTTGGTCTCGCCGACGCCGATGTCTTTCAGCGCCTTGACCAGCGTGTCTTTTTCAAATTCCTTGGTGCCGGTGAACTCCACCTTGGAGATGGCCGGACGTTCCTCGACCAGCACCACCAGCACGCCGCCGTCGGCTTCCAGCTTGACGTCCTTGAAGAAACCGGTGGCATACAGCGCCTTGATGGCGGTGATGGACTTGTCGTCGTTGAAGGTCTCGCCGACCCGTACCGGCAGGTAGCTGAAGACCGTACCGGCTTCCGTACGCTGGATCCCTTCGACGCGGATGTCTTTGATGACGAAGGGCTCGATGGCCATGGCGCTGCCGGCGCACAGCGCCAGGACAGCGGCGCCGATCAGGCTGCGGCGAAAGGAAGATGAAGTAATACGGTCAGAATATAATTTCATTGGGGTTATTCAATGGCTAAATCAACGAACTACTCATAAACATGGTCAATGCAAAAGCGGGCCTGCTACAGCAGCCGCGCGACGTCGTTAAACACCGCCAGCAGCATTAATGTCAGTAGCAAACCCATGCCCAGGCGCTGCGCAATCTCACCAAAACGCTCCGGCACAGAACGCCCAGTTAAAACTTCCAGCGAATAATACAGCAAATGCCCCCCATCTAGAACCGGAATCGGTAGCAAATTCATCACCCCCAAACTGATGCTGATGAAGGCGATGAAGCTCAAATAGCTGGCCGCGCCCATTCGTGCGGTCTGCCCGGCATAATCGGCGATGGTGATCGGGCCGGTGACGTTCTTCAGCGAGACTTCGCCGGTGATCATCTTGCCGATCATTTTCACCGTCATGGTGCAGGTATCCCATACCCGCTCCAGCGCCTTGCCGACGGCCGCAAGCGGGGACGATGGCACGCTGATCATATCCGGCAGCTGCGCGACGTAAGCGCTGATCTTACCGACTGTTACAGTTCCCTTACCGGTCTTTGCCTGCTCGGCCAGCGGCACCATGGCCAGCACCAGCTCCTGGCCGGCGCGGCGCACGGCCACCTGCACGGTCTTGCCGGCGGCGGCGCGGATGATGTCGATGAAGGCGATGCCGTCGGCGACAGGCGTGCCGTCCACCGACAGCAGCAGGTCGCCCTTGAGCAGGCCGGCGCGCGCGGCCGGGCCGCCCGCCACCACTTCCTGCACCACCGGCGCCGGACGGGCCACGCCCACGCCCAGCTTGCCGGGCACGTCGCCCTCCAGGTCCAGCGTCGCCAGTACGGCGGCCGGCAGCACGAAGGTGAAGCGGCCCTGCCCCGTGCGCTCGACGGCGATGCGGGCTTCGGTTTTGTCGATGGCCGATTGAATCAGGTTCCAGCGCAGTTCGGACCACACGGCCACCGGCTGCTCGTTGACGGCGGTGACCACGTCGCCGCTGCGCAGGCCCGCGCTCCATGCTGCGGTGGGCACGGCGGCCGCAGTGGCCACCTCGCTGGCGCGCACGCTGATCTTGCTGGTCGGTTCTTCGACGCCGTGCATGTACAGGCCGGCGAACAGCACGATCGCGATCAGGAAGTTGGCCGCCGGGCCGGCAGCCACGATGGCGATGCGCTTCCACACGTTCTGGCGGGTGAATTCGCGCTTGAGGTCTTCAGGCGGCAGGTCGCCGAGATCGGCCTCGCGGGAATCGAGCATCTTGACGTAGCCGCCCAGCGGCAGCGCCGACACGGCCCATTCGGTCTGGTCCGGCCCGAAACGGCGCGACCACACCACCTTGCCCATGCCGACCGAGAAGCGCAGCACCTTCACGCCGCACCAGCGCGCCACCAGGTAATGGCCCAGTTCATGGAAGATGATCAGGGAGCCCAGGCAGACGATGAAGGCCAGCGCGGTTTGCAGGAAGTTCATTTTGCCAGTCCGGCGATATAGGATGCAGCGGCGACACGCGCGGCGGCGTCCTGCGCCATCACCGCCTCGATGCTGTGGGCCGCGCCGTGCGGCAGCGCCGCCATCACATGGGCGATCACGCGGTCGATCTGGCGGAAGCCGATCTTCAGGTCGAGGAAGGCTTGCACCGCGATCTCGTTGGCCGCGTTCAGCAGCGCCGGCGCGGTGCCGCCGGCCTTGAGCGCGTCGAAGGCCAGCGCCAGGCAAGGGAAGCGGTTGAAGTCGGGGCGTTCGAATTGCAGCGTGGCGATCTGCGTCAGGTCCAGCTGGGCCACGCCGGATTCGATGCGCTCCGGGTAGGCCAGCGCGTGCGCGATCGGCGTACGCATGTCGGGATTGCCCAACTGCGCCAGCACCGAACCGTCGACATACGACACCATCGAATGGATCACCGACTGCGGATGGATCACCACCTCGATCTGCTCGGCCGGTGCGCCGAACAGCCAGTGGGCCTCGATCACTTCCAGGCCCTTGTTCATCATGGTCGCGGAATCGACCGAGATCTTGCGGCCCATCGACCAGTTGGGATGCTTGCAGGCCTGCTCCGGCGTGACCGCGCCGAGCGTGGCGACGTCGCGCGTCAGGAACGGACCGCCGGAAGCGGTCAACAGGATCTTGGCGATGCCGGCCTTGGCGTCGCGCACCGCCGGCACGCGGCCGCCGAACTGCGGCATGCCCTGGAAGATCGCATTGTGTTCGCTGTCGATAGGCAGCAGCACCGCGCCCGCTTCGTGCGCGGCGTCGATGAACAGCTGGCCGGACATGACCAGCGCTTCCTTGTTGGCCAGCAGGATCTTCTTGCCGGCGCGGGCCGCAGCCAAGGTAGGCGCCAGGCCGGCGGCGCCGACGATGGCCGCCATCACGCTGTCGACTTCGGGCGCGCTGGCGATGCTGCACAGCGCCGCTTCGCCATATTCCACTTCGGTGTTGACGCCGGCGGCGCGCAGCAGCGCCGTCAGGCGGCCGGCGCCTTCGGCCGTGCCGACCACAGCGCGCGCGGGACGGCAGGCGATGCACTGGGCGGCCAGTTCGTCGATGCGGTTGTGGGCGGACAGCGCGTAGACCGAATAGCGCTCCGGATGACGGGCGAGCACGTCCAGCGTGGACACGCCGATCGAGCCGGTGGCGCCAAGGATGGTGATGCGTTGCATAGTGATTTCTTTCAGAACCAGGAGCCGATCAGCGCTGCCAGCGGCAGGACCGGGATCAAGGCGTCAATACGGTCAAGCACGCCGCCGTGGCCAGGCAGCAGGTTGCTGCTGTCCTTGATGCCGGCGCGGCGCTTGAGTTGGGATTCGAACAGGTCGCCGATGACCGAGGCGGCCACGATCAGCAGCAGCACCAGCAGCGCCAGCGTCCAGCCGAAGCGCGCTTGCAGCTGGTAGGCGAAGGTATCCTGCAACCACGGCGTACCGGCGGCCAGCACGATGGAAACCGCGGAGATGGCCAGCACGGCGACGCCGCCGCCGATGGCGCCTTCCCACGATTTGCCCGGCGAGATGGACGGCGCCAGCTTGCGCTTGCCGAAGGCCTTGCCGGAGAAGTAGGCGCCGATGTCGGCGATCCACACCAGCACCATCACCGACAGCAGGTACAGCGGCGAATGCTGGTACAGGCCGACGATGGCGAAGAAGCAGGCGAACACGGCGAAGCTGAAGGTGATGGCCAGCGACCAGTTGGCAGCGCCGCCCAGCGGCGGCAGGCCCAGGCCCAGCGACGGCGCATAGCGGATCAGCCACAGCAGGCAGGCCGCGCCGTACAGCGCGTTGACCGCGCCCGGCTTGGCCGCGTGCGTCAGCAGCACGGCGAACAGCACGGCGCCGGCGATGCCGACCAGGCGGGCGCGCATCTCGGCCAGGCCGAACAGGCGCGCGCCCTCCCACATCGCGGCGCCGACAAACAGCGTGACGACGACGGCAAACGCGGGGAAGTAGTTGAAGAACAGGACCGGCAGCAACACCGCCAGCAAGACCACAGCGGTAATAATCCTAGTTTTCAGCATCAGCTTGTCTTCTCGGCGAGTTGCGCGCCGGTGCGGCCGAAGCGGCGTTCGCGGTGCTGGTAGGAGGCGATGGCCTCGTCGAGGCTCTCGATGGAAAAATCGGGCCAGTAGGTATCGGTGAAGAACAGCTCGGTATAGGCGAGCTGCCACAGCAGGAAATTGGAGATGCGCTGCTCGCCGCCGGTGCGGACGAACAGGTCGGGCTCGGGCGCATAGGCCATCGCCAGGTGCGGCGCCAGCTGCTCTTCGGTGAAATCGCCGGCGCCCGGGTGGGCGGCGACCATCTTGCCGACGGCCTGCATGATGTCCCAGCGGCCGCCGTAGTTGGCGCACACGGTCACGGTCATGCGGGTGTTGTTGGCGGTCTTGCGCTCGGCGCTGGCGATCATGCTTTGCAGCTTGTCGTCGAAGCGGCTGAGGTCGCCGACCACCTTGAGGCGGATGTTATTGGCGTGCAGTTTGGAGACTTCGCGGTCCAGCGCCGTGACGAACAGGCGCATCAGCAGCGACACTTCCTCTTCCGGGCGGCGCCAGTTTTCGGAGCTGAAGGCGAACAGGGTCAGGTACTCGACGCCGCGGCGGGCGCAGGCCTCGACCACGGTGCGCACCGCTTCCACGCCCTTGACGTGGCCAGCCACACGCGGCAGGAAGCGCTTGGTGGCCCAGCGGCCGTTGCCGTCCATGATGATGGCAACGTGGCGCGGCACGGCCGGCGCGTCTGGAACCTCAGTAGTCGAACTCGTATATTTCATGAAGACTTTGGTGCCAAAGTATAAAGTATTGCAGGTGTGACGCAAAAAGACAAGACGCCAGCAACCCACCCCGGCAAACCGGGGTCGGACCCCGCGCGGGGTCCGACCCCATATTCACGCATACGGATCGGTTGCTGGCGCCTGCGGGTTTTAAACCGTCAGAACTTCTTTTTCCTTTTCAGCCACCATCTTGTCGATGTCGACGATGAACTTGTCGGTCAGCTTCTGCACTTCATCGGTGCCGCGACGCTCGTCGTCTTCCGAGATGGCTTTGTCCTTGACCAGCTTTTTCATGCCTTCGTTGGCATCGCGGCGGATGTTGCGGACGGCGATCTTCGCGTCTTCCGCTTCGCTCTTGACCAGCTTGACCATTTCCTTGCGGCGCTCTTCGGTCAGCGGCGGGGTCGGTACGCGTATCATGTCGCCCTGCGACGATGGGTTCAGGCCCAGGTCCGCATCGCGGATGGCTTTCTCGATGGTAGCGGCCATCTTCTTCTCGAACGGCTGCACACCGATGGTGCGGGCGTCGATCAGGGTCACGTTGGCGACCTGGGTCAGCGCGGTCGGCGAACCGTAGTACTCGACCTGCACGTGGTCCAGGATGCCGGTGTGGGCGCGGCCGGTGCGGACCTTGGCCAGATCGGCGCGCAAGGTTTCCAGCGATTTGATCATGCGCTCTTGCGCACTCTTTTTAACGTCAGCTACGGACATTGCTGCTCTCCTGTGATCGGAATGTAATATAAACGTGAAGCGTTAAACGTGGACCAGTGTACCTTCATCCTCGCCCATGATGACACGCATCAGCGCGCCCGGCTTGGTGATGGAGAACACTTTGATCGGCAGTTTCTGGTCGCGGCACAGCGCGAAGGCGGTGGCGTCCATCACTTGCAGGTGCTTGGCGATGGCTTCGTCGAAGGTGATCGAGCTGTACAGCGTGGCGTTGGCATCCTTCTTCGGATCGGCGGTGTAGACGCCGTCGACCTTGGTGGCCTTGAGCACGATCTCCGCGCTCATCTCCGAACCACGCAGCGCCGCTGCCGTGTCGGTGGTGAAGAACGGGTTGCCGGTGCCGGCCGCGAACACCACGACCTTGCCTTCTTCCAGGTACTGCAGGGCTTTCGGGCGCACATACGGCTCGACCACCTGTTCGATGCCGATCGCCGACATCACGCGGGCGGTGATGCCGACATGGCGCATCGCATCGGCCAGCGCCAGTGCGTTCATGACGGTGGCCAGCATGCCCATGTAGTCGGCGGTGGCGCGGTCCATGCCCTGGGCGCCCGGGGCGACGCCACGGAAGATGTTGCCGCCGCCGATGACGATCGCCAGCTCCACGCCCAGTTTCGCGACCTCGGCCACATCGGCGACCATCCGTTCGATCGTGCCGCGGTTGATGCCGTAAGGGTCATCGCCCATCAGGGCTTCACCGGACAATTTGAGGAGGACGCGCTTGTAGGCTGGTTTTGACATGAGACGAGGCTCCTAAGTTGGTTTATTCGGGTAAGGCTGCCGGCGCCTATGATACCTTGGACGACGCCGGGAACGACTAGTTGACTTACAGTGCTGCAGGTGAAACTTTGGTCAGGCTAAAAAAACGGGCCTCTCGGCCCGTTTTTCTTTGGTATTACGCTCCTTTGGAAGCAGCCATCTGAGCGGCTACTTCTGCGGCGAAGTCGTCAACCTTTTTCTCGATGCCCTCGCCTACCACGTACATGGTGAAGGCTTTAACGGTGGTCGATTTTTCTTTCAGCATCTGCTCGATCGATTGCTTGTCGTTTTTCACGAAAGCCTGGTTCAGCAGCGACACTTCTTTCAGGAACTTCTGTACCGAACCTTCCAGACGCTTGGCCAGGATTTCTGGCGATTGCGCCGGCTTGCCTTCGGCGGCAGCTTTGGCTGCATCTTCTTCAGCTTTCAGTTTTGCAACCGAACGCTCTTTTTCGATCAGTTCCGCTGGAACTTGCTCGGACGACAGCGACACTGGCTTCATTGCAGCGATGTGCATGGCCACGTCTTTACCAACTTGCTCGTCGGCGCCGTCGAAGTCGACGATCACGCCGATGCGCGCGCCGTGCAGGTAGGAAGCCAGCTTGCCGGTGGTTTCGAAACGCTGGAAGCGGCGGATCGACATGTTTTCGCCGATTTTACCGATCAGTGCTGCGCGCACTTCGTCCAGGGTCTTGCCGTCCAGCGGCAGTGCCAGCAGAGCGGCGACGTCAGCTGGGTTGTGCTCGACAACCAGGCGGGCGGCGTTGTTGGCCAGGGCCAGGAAGTCGTCGTTTTTCGCGACGAAGTCGGTTTCGGAGTTAACTTCAACCAGCGCGCCGACGTTGCCGGCGATGAAGGTTGCTACTACGCCTTCAGCGGTGATGCGTGCCGATGCTTTCGATGCCTTGCCGCCCAGCTTGACGCGCAGGATCTCTTCCGCACGACCCATGTCGCCTTCGGCTTCGGTCAGTGCTTTTTTGCATTCCATCATAGGCGCGTCAGTCTTCGCGCGCAGTTCGCCTACCATTGCTGCAGTAATAGCTGCCATGTGATTCTCCTGTATTCGGTGTTCGGGTGGGGGTGGTGAGCGCTGCTCTAACCACTTACGTTAAAAAAAAGGGGGAGCTGTTGGCCACCCCTTTTTCCTTACAGCTTGTTACGAACGATTAAGCCTGTTCGTTAACTTCGACGAATTCGTCGCCAGCTGCAGCTTTAACCATTTCAACTACTTCGTTACCGGCAGCAGCACGGCCTTCCAGGATCGCATCTGCAACGCCGCGGGCGTACAGAGTGATGGCTTTCGACGAGTCGTCGTTACCTGGAATTACGAACTGAACGCCTTCTGGCGAGTGGTTGGTATCGACCACGCCGATAACTGGGATGCCCAGTTTTGCGGCTTCGGTGATGGCGCCTTTATGGTAGCCAACGTCAACGACGAAGATTGCGTCAGGAACGCCGCCCATGTCTTTGATGCCGCCGATCGATTTTTGCAGCTTGATCATTTCGCGTTGAAACATCAGCGCTTCTTTTTTCGACAGCTTCTCTACCGAACCGTCTTCGATCGAAGCTTCCATGTCTTTCAGGCGCTTGATCGAGGTCTTGATCGTTTTGAAGTTGGTCAGCATGCCGCCCAACCAACGCTGGTCGACGAAAGGAACGCCTGCGCGTGCTGCTTCAGCAGCAATGATTTCGCGAGCTTGACGCTTGGTGCCGACCATCAGGATGGTGCCACGGTTCGAAGCGACCTGTTTCACGTGCTTCATCGCTTCTTGATACATACCCATCGTCTTTTCCAAGTTGATGATATGGATCTTGTTGCGGTGACCGAAGATGAACGGTGCCATCTTTGGGTTCCAGAAACGGGTTTGGTGGCCGAAGTGGACACCGGCTTCCAGCATTTCGCGCATAGTTACGGACATATTAAACTCCAGGGTTGGGTCTGGAATCCGATCAGTCACCATATAGGCACCCTTGTCGACCGGATTCGCGTTTATTAATGTGGATTTCCACGGGATTTTTACAACATTGCTCAAAACCGAATTCAAGCAACCCGAGATTCTACCCTGAAAACAGCCACTTAGGCAAGCACTGCACGCCTCCCACCCGCCACCGCCCCAAAGTGGTGCGCCGTTCTCAATTTCACCATGCTTGTTACAAATCAAGTAAAAGTGTAAATCTTTAAGCACTGCTGCCGAACTTGTAATATCATTGCCAAAATTAAAATTACATACCGTTAATAAATATTGATTTGCAAGACACGATTTGCAAGGCACTCCTCTGATAAAGGCGCACCACCATGTCCATCCTCTTCGCCGTGACGCTAGCCGCAGCCTCCACTGTCCAGCCAAGCTGCTCCTGGGACCACCCGGGCGTGAATCCGTACACCGGCAAGACTGCGGCGGCCATCGACCGCTACACCGACATCCCGGCCGCCGTGCGCAGCACGCTCAAGCGCCGCATGGAAGAAGGCCAGTCGGATGACAAGGTCACCATCACCCGCGACGGCATCAGCGGCAAGAACCAGTACGACCCGGCCATCCGCGACATGCACTTTGGCGCCGCCTCGGTGTGCGCCACCGTCACCCGCAGCAAGTGGGCCGAGCAGCGCCAGGAGCCGGGCGCCGTCTATTGCGTCGACCAGCACTGCATCCTGGTGCCCAAGATTTGCGGCAATGTCAGCCGCATCAACCGCGTGCCGGCCGCCGTGGCCAAGGCGCCGGTCACGCCGCCGCCACCGGTCGCCAAGCTGGGCGACAAGCTGGGCGACAAGGACCTGGGCCTGGCCGATGCCGAACAGCGTGATCCAGAGGAGCTGAGCGAGAAGGAACTGCTCGAACGCGATCGCCTGCAACGCCGGGTCGCCATGGACACCGCCAAGCACAAGCCTAGCGTGGAAGAGTTCGACCTGCCCGAGGAATTCGACTTCGAGGCCGACATCAATGTGCACGTAGGCGGCGGCGACGGCACCCACCCGCTGCTGCCACCGTATATCGGCGGCAACCCCGACGACGGCAACACGGGCATCCCGACCGCCGTGCCGGAGGCCGACTCCTGGGCCATGCTGCTGGCCGGCCTGGGCATTCTGGGCGTGGCGGCGCGCCGCCGCAGCCAGCGCAGCCGGGGCTGAATCCCGCCGCACGGGCGACGCCCGTGCACTGTGCCGTGGCACTATCCTTGCATTCCCGAGCGGGGCCGTCCCGCGTCGTTTATAATTTCGACATATTTGCACGCCGCGAGCCGATTCCATCCGCTCGCCGCCTGCGTTTTTACCGTTTACTTTGCTGATTGCGATCCATTATGTCTATCTCCATTAAATCCGCCGAAGATATCGCCGGCATGCGCGTGGCCGGCCGCCTGGGCTCCGAAGTGCTGGACTACATCACGCCCTTCGTCAAGCCGGGCGTGACCACGGGCGAACTGGATCGCCTCTGCCACGAATACATGGTCAATGTGCAGGGCACCATCCCGGCGCCGTTGAACTACTGCCCGCCGGGCTACACGCCCTACCCCAAGGCCATCTGCACCTCGGTCAACGACGTTATCTGCCACGGCATCCCGGGCGACAAGGTGTTGAAGAACGGCGACGTGGTCAACCTCGACATCACCGTCATCAAGGACGGCTACCACGGCGACAACAGCCGCATGTTCTTCATCGGCGAACCGTCGATCCTGGCCAAGCGCCTGTCCGACATCACCTACGAGTGCATGTGGCTGGGCATCGCCAAGGTCAAGCCGGGCGCGCATCTGGGCGACATCGGCCACGTGATCCAGCAGCACGCGGAAAAAGCCGGCTACAGCGTGGTGCGCGAGTTCTGCGGCCACGGCATCGGCAAGATCTTCCATGAAGAACCGCAAGTGCTGCACTATGGCCGCCCAGGCACGCTGGACGAGCTACAACCGGGCATGATCTTCACCATCGAGCCGATGATCAACGCCGGCAAGCGCGAAATTCGCGAAATGGGCGACGGCTGGACCATTAAGACCAAGGACCGCAGCCTGTCGGCCCAGTGGGAACACACCATTCTCGTCACCGAGACCGGTTACGAAGTGCTGACCTTGTCGGCCGGCAGCCCGCCGCCACCGGCGTTCATCACCAACACTGCCGCCGCAGCAGCGTAAGCACAGGATGTCGACGGCGGCGATGAAGAAGGAACTGCGCGAGCAACTCAAGCGCCAGCTGAAGGCCGACCGCCAGGTCGTCATCGCCGGCTTCCAGGCCGACGGCATGCCCGAGAAGCTGTTGCGCAGCCTGCGCCAGAGCGTCGACGCGGTGCTGACCACGGCCTGGCACGAAGCCCGGCTGCCGGCCAACACCGCGCTGGTCGGCGTCGGCGGCTACGGCCGCGGCGAGCTGTTCCCCTATTCCGACGTCGACCTCTTGATCCTGCTGGAAAAAGCGCCGGACGCCGACACCACCGGCAAGCTGGAGGAACTGGTGCAGCTGCTGTGGGATCTGGGCCTGGAAATCGGCCACAGCATCCGCACCGTGGACGAATGCCTGAGCGAATCGGCGGCCGACATCACGGTGCAGACCAGCCTGTTGGAAGCGCGCCTCATCTGCGGCGACCAAGCCCTGTTCGAACAGTTGCAGCAGCGCTACCAGGCGGCGATGGACCCGCGCGCCTTCTACCACGCCAAGGTGCTGGAAATGCGCCAGCGCCACGCCAAGTACGAAGACACCGCCTTCAGCCTGGAACCGAACTGCAAGGAAAGCCCGGGCGGCCTGCGCGACCTGCAAGTGATACTGTGGATGGTCAAGGCCGCCGGCCTGGCCAACTCCTGGCGCACGCTGGCCACCAGCGGCCTGATCACGCAGACCGAAGCCAAGCAGCTGATGGAAAAGGAACGCGCGTTCAAGGACATCCGCGTGCGCCTGCACCTGCACGCCAAGCGGCGCGAAGACCGGCTGGTGTTCGACGTCCAGACCGCCATCGCCGAATCGCTGGGCCTGACCGCCACCGGCAGCGGCGTCCACATGCGCCGCGCCAGCGAGTACCTGATGCAGCGCTACTACTGGGCCGCCAAGACCGTCACCCAACTCAACACCATCCTGCTGCAAAACATCGAGGAGCGGCTGTTCCCGAAATCGGGCGAGGCGGTGCGCATCAACGAGCGCTTCAACGACGTCAACGGCCTGATCGACATCAGCGAGGACGACACCTTCGCCACCACGCCGTCGGCGATGCTGGAGATCTTCGTGCTGATGACGGAACGCCCGTCGCTGCAAGGCATGACCTCGCGCACCATGCGCGCGCTGTGGCACGAGCGCTTCAAGATCGACGCCGCCTTCCGCGCCGATCCGGTCAACCGCGCGCTGTTCCTGCGCATCATGCAGGCGCCGGTGGGCATCATCCACGCGCTGCGCCGCATGAACGACATGTCCATCCTGGGCCGCTACCTGCCCAACTTCCGCAAGATCGTCGGCCAGATGCAGCACGACCTGTTCCACGTCTACACGGTGGACCAGCACATCCTGATGGTGGTGCGTAATATGCGCCGCTTCACGATGGCCGAACACGCGCACGAGTACCCGTTCTGCAGCCAGCTGATGGCCAACTTCCCGCAACCGTGGCTGCTGTACCTGGGCGCGCTGTTCCACGACATCGCCAAGGGCCGTGGCGGCGACCACTCCAAGCTGGGCACGGTCGACGCCGAACAGTTCTGCGTCGAGCACGGCATGAGCGCCGAGGACACCGAGCTTGTGGTGTTCCTGGTCGAGAACCACCTGACCATGTCGCAAGTCGCGCAGAAGCAGGATCTGTCGGACCCGGACGTCATCGCCGCCTTCGCCAAAGTGGTCAAGGACGAGCGCCACCTGACCGCGCTCTACCTGCTGACGGTGGCCGACATCCGCGGCACCAGCCCGAAAGTGTGGAACGCGTGGAAGGCCAAGCTGCTCGAAGACCTGTACCGCATCACGCTGCGCGTGCTGGGCGGCGAGCCGCACAGCGCCGATCATGAACTGAAGAACCGCCAGCAGGAAGCGCTGGCCACGCTGCGCCTGTACGGCCTGCCGCCGGATGCGCACGTAGCGTTCTGGAAGCAGCTCGACGTCGCCTACTTCCTGCGCCACGACGCCTCCGACATCGCCTGGCAAACACGGGCGCTGTACGACCGCTTCACCAGCGACAAGCCGGTGGTCAAGTGCCGCCTGGCGCCGATCGGCGAAGGCTTGCAGATCGCCGTCTACATCCAGGACCAGCCCGACCTGTTCGCGCGCATCTGCAGCTATTTCGACCGCAAGAACTTCAGCATCCTGGACGCCAAGATCCACACCACCCGCCACGGCTACGCGCTCGACACCTTCCTCGTCACCGAGCAGAGCTTCGCCAAGAGCTACCGCGACATCATCAGCCTGATCGAGCACGAGCTGTGCGCGCTGCTGACCAACCCGGAGCCGCTGCCGGCGCCGGGCAAGGGCCGGCTGTCGCGGCTGTCGCGCACCTTCCCGATCCAGCCGACGGTGGACCTGCGGCCGGACGAGCGCGGCCAGTACTACCTGCTGTCGGTGGCCGCCAACGACCGCACCGGCCTGCTGTACTCGATCGCCAACGTGCTCACCAAGTACAAGATCAACCTGCACACCGCCAAGGTGATGACGCTGGGCGAGCGCGTCGAGGACGTGTTCCTGATCGACGGCGCCACACTCAGCAACGCCCGCAGCCAGATCCAGCTTGAAACCGACCTGCTGGACGCGATCAAGGTATAAACTCAGACTTAGTTTCAGGCTTACGCCGCACTTCACCTTTATAGAAAACGCATCATGTCCGAAGAATTATTACGCCTGTCCAAACGCATGTCCGAACTGGGCCTGTGCTCGCGCCGCGAAGCCGACGAGTGGATAGCGCGCGGCTGGGTACGGGTTGACGGCCAGGTCGTCTCCGAACTCGGCACCAAGATCTACCCGAGCCAGCGCGTCACCGTCGAGCGCCAGGCCGCCGCCGAGCAGTCCAAGCGCGTGACCGTGCTGATCAACAAACCGATGGGCTACGTCAGCGGCCAGGCCGAGGACGGCTATCAGCCGGCCGTGGTGCTGGTCAAGCCGGAAAACCGCTGGCCGGACGATCCGTCGCCGGAGATCTTCCACCCGACCCAGCTGCGCTCGCTGGTGCCTGCCGGCCGCCTGGACATCGACTCGGTCGGCCTGCTGGTGCTGACCCAGGATGGCCGCGTGGCCAAGCACCTGATCGGCGAAACCACCGACGTCGACAAGGAATACCTGGTGCGCGTCGAGTACACCAAGCCGGGCAAGCTGCCGGACAGCGACCTGAAAAAGCTCAACCACGGCCTGTGGATGGACGGCAAGCCGCTGCTGCCTGCCAAGGTGCGCTGGCAGAACGACGACCAGCTCAGCTTCACGCTGCGCGAAGGCAAAAAACGCCAGATCCGCCGCATGTGCGACATGGTCGGCTTGAAAGTTGTTGGTTTGAAACGTGTCCGCATCGGCAAGGTCAAGCTTGGCGACCTGCCGGTGGGCCAGTGGCGCTACCTGCGGCCGGAAGAGCAGTTCTGACACAATCTCTAAATATTCTTGCTCTTTTGCAAGCCAAGATTGCGAATAGCCTGTAAACTGCGTAAACCGACCTCGCATCGTAGAGTCATTACCAAAGAGATATGCCGTCGTGAACGATCCTATACCGAATGAATTTCGCCGCGGTCCTCCCAGCCTAAAAGACGCTGTGGAACCAATACCGGCGGGTTCGAAACCGCATGAGATGACCGATGAGCATGACATCGGCGATTCCCTGACCCTGCTCGCCGACAACGGCGATCCGATCTCGATTTATCCGTCCACCACCACCAACGTGGTGATGGCGCGCATCAAGTCGGTCGATCCTGAAAATCCGCAATTTGTGCTGGAGCTCAACGAGGGTGAATTCCTCCCTCCCGGCGACGCCGTGTTCGTAGCCTGGCTGCGCGCGGCCAAGATCCAGTTCAAGCTGAGTTCCCCGGACTGGGCCTGCACGCCCGGCGAACCGACCCTGATCCCGCTGGAATTCCCGCTCAAGTGCCAGGTGCTGAACCGCCGCGCTTCGACGCGCCTGGAAACCCCGCTGGGCATCTACTACATGGCTTCGTTTGTCCTGAACGGCAAGCCGTACGAGCTGCAGCTGTACGACTTCTCGGCCGGCGGCGTCGGCATGCGCGCACCGCCGCGCGATTGCCAGGGCCTGTACGTGGGCCGCAAGCTGCAGCGCGTGCGGCTGGAGCTGGGTCCGGACTCGGTGATGATCGCCGACCTGGAAGTGCGGCTGTCGCGCACCTTCCGCTCCTTCCTGCTGGGCGAACAGGTGCAGATCGGCTGCCAGTTCTCCAACCTGTCGCCGTCGATGCAGGAAGAGCTGGCCCGCCTGCTGGACAAGCTCAACAACAGCAAGCACCGCTAAGTCAGAACGACGGCAGCCGCAGTCCCAGTTGTATCGCCAGCAGCCGCACCACCACGATGGATACCAGGCCGATGCCGAAAGCCCAGCGTGGCGGTGTGCCCGCCTTCTTCAGCAGGATGTAGAGCAGGATGCCAGCGATGGCGGCGGTGGCGTAAATGTCCTGGCGCAGTATCAGCGGCACCTTGGCGGCCAGGATATCGCGCACCAGGCCTCCGCCCACGCCGGTCAGGGTACCCATCAGGATAACGATCAGCGCGCGGCAGCCCTGCGCCTCCGCCACCTTGGCGCCCGACATGGCGAACAGCGCCAGGCCCAGCGCATCGGCGATCAGCAGCGCGTCGGTGGGCACCGGCAGCACCTGCACCCACAATATCGTGAACACCGCCGAAGCGACGATCACCAGCAGCGGCTTGGGGTCTTCGATCCAGAACACCGGATGGCGGTTCAGCAGCAAGTCACGCACCGTGCCGCCGCCGATCGCGGTCATCGCGGCCAGCACCATGATCCCCAGCAGATCCAGATGCGAAGCCATCGCCGCCAGCGTACCACTGGCAGCGAATACGGCCACGCCGATCAAATCGAGGATATAAAAAAGCAAACGAAACTCCACAGCAAACCTGACAGATAAAAAAGGACCGTTACTTTATCAGCAATCCGCGGCGCGGCCAAATTCCGGCCGCCGGCTCAGTGCTGTTTTTCGACGGCGCGCGCGCTGATCTTTTGGCCTTCGGCGACGGCCAGCTTGATCTGCTCCGGCGACAAGCCCTGCGCCATGCGCTGCATGAATTCGTCGGTGAGCGGATTGCCGCCGTTGCGGGGATCGCCGCCAAGCAGCGCATCGTAGTAGCCGTGGACTGCGGTCGCGTAGCGCAGCGCCGACGCCGGATGCTTCTTCTGCAAGTCGAGGTCTTCGTTGTACTCGCCCACCAGCGTAATCATGCTGCTCAAGCTGCCCCGCTCCGCCTGCATCTCCAGATAGCCTACCGCCTCCTCTTTCCAGGCCAGCACCAGCGGATCGTCCGGGCGCGACTCCAGCGCGGACGGGTCGCCGAACGGGCCGGCCTTCAGGAACAGCAGATCGGCCGCGTTGGCGCCGCCCCTGGCCGCCAGCGCAAGGTGTTCAAGCCGCGTGGTCTTCATCCGCTCCGTGACGCCGTCGCATCGGCGCGCCTCCTCCACCTTCTCGGCGGCGGTCGCCGGCCTGAAGGCGTCGCCGTCCTCGACACGCAACTCGCCAGTGCGCGTGTAGTCCATGCAGGTCTGCACCAGCCAGTACGCCACATACGCATCCTGCGGGCGCCGCGTGGCGGCGAGCATATCGACTTGCTGCGCCAGCGTATAGCGTGGGTCCGGCGCGGGCAAGCGCGGTGCTGCCAGCGGCATGGCTGGCAGGCCACCAGCGTTGACGGCGCGTGCGGCGGCCTGTTTTTTCGCAGGCCCGGCTTCATCGCCTGGACGGCTCGAAGCCAGATACAGCGCCACCAGCAACAACGGCAGCAGCCAGAACGCGTTGCGCCACAGGTGCGGTTTCATGGCCTGCGCAATTCCGCGACCGCACGGTCAAGCACAGGATCGGCGCCGGAACGCAGCGCGGCCACCGTGCGGCGCACTTCGACATCGGGCATGACGCCCTTGCCGACAAAGAGGCTGCCGTCCGGGTAGACATCGCGCTTGACGCAGATGCGTGCCGAGCCGCCGCCCGGCAGTCCAAAGAACAAAGGCTGGCCCGTGCTGCCACCGGTGGCCTCGCCGACGATGACGCCGCGCTTCATCAGCTTAAAGGCGACGGCAAAGTCTTCCGCTGCGGAGAATGTCTGGGCGCCGGTCAGCACCGCCACCGGGCCGTTGAACACATCCTTATGCTGCGCCCGATAAGCCTCATCGCCGAAACCCACAGGCGCCCAGCGGACCACGATGCCGCCCTGTGCGCGGCTGGCGGCATCGTCGTCGCGCCGGTAGGACGAGGCGCTGATGACGGGCTGGCGGCTCAACCAGGACAGTATCCTCAGGCCGAACTCGCTGGAGCCGCCGCCGTTGCGCCGCACATCGATCACCAGCCCCTTCGCTTTCAAAATCTCAGGTATCGCTTTCTCAAACGCCTTCACACTTTCATCGCTCTCGAAATGGTCGATGGAGATATAGGCGATATCGCCCGGCAAGGTCTTGAAGACGAACCGTTCGGGCGCCTGATAAGAGCCCGTGCGCTCCACCATCTCGGTACGTTCCGCCCCGTCGGCGGCGCGCACGCGCAGCGCCACAGGCTTGCTCGCGTCCCCCATCAGCAGCGCATACGAATAGGTACGCAGCGCCCGGTCCTGCGGTGTGGATGCACTGACAAAAGGCTCGACGTGCTGCCGCCCATACTGCAACGCCGGCTCGCCATCGATGGCGACGATCTCTTCGCCAACACGCATGCGCGCCTGCAGCGCCGGGTTGCCTACCCGCTCAACCAGCACCTTGTCCTCCAACAGCGTGGTGCGCAGCGGCGGCCGCGCATACAACTCGTCGCCCAGTTCCTCAGGCGGATAAATGTTGGTATGGCCATCCTGCAGCAACGGCGCCAGTTGCATCATGATCCGGTAGTAGTCGCGCGTGGTGGGCGCGGCGATCACCTTGGCCAGATAGTCCATGTAGACCTGGTCCCAGTTCAGGTCCGGTACGTGGTCGAAGTGGACAAAACCGCTGCGCGCCTCGGCCCAGAACAGCGACAGGCCGGCGACTTTCTCCTCCACTGTCAGCACAGGCTTGTATGGCGTGGCGATGGTGGCGGCTTTATACAACCGGTCCGGCAGCGCCATCGTCCGCCGTACCGCCTTGAAGCGCGGCTCATCACGCAGAGCGTCATATGTCGGCGCGTCCAGCAGCGGAACAAACGGCGCTGCCCACAACATGCCTTGCACGCGCTCCAGCGCAGACAAAGCCTCTTCCTTCATGCCCAACCGCGCATACGTGGCGGCCAGCGGCAGCAGCAGATTGACATGCTCGGCGTACAGCGGCAGGTAACCGGTCGCATGCTCGGCCACCTGCGGCGTCGCCAGGTAGTCCAGCAGCTTCTGGTACTTTTGCGCTGCGCTTTGCAGGTCGCCCCTGGTCGCAGCGGCAGGCCCGCTCAGTCTCTGCGCCTCGCTGCGCAGCGTGCGCAGGTATTTGTAGATGGCAGCAGTGCTGGCGGCGGGCGGCGGCACTGCCACATCGGCCACCGCCAGCGGCGCAGCCAACGCCAACAACACCAGCAAGGCGGAGAGTTTAGGCTTCATGACATCCTTTTCAATTGTGGAGGTGCTGGCAATGTTGGCATATATGCACACCCAACGCAATGCCGGCCGCAGCGCGAAATTAATGGCACAATATCGGCTTACTTTTTCGGAGCCCAACCATGACCATCTTCGCCGCCCCCGTATTCGACGCCAGCGTGATCTACGAGGGCAATGAGCTGTTCAAGGGCCAGGGCGCGGCGCGGGGCTGGGCCGAAAAACTGGCGAAGGAGCTGGAGTGCGAAATCGGCGTCGAGAAGATCGGCACCGGCTGGGTGCTGACCGGCACCGTCGACGGCGAAGCCTGCAAATGGAGCATCGTCGGCCAGCGCCTCAAACGCATGGACTAAAACGTGCGTTAGCGCACAACGTCGCCGGCCCTTGCCGGGTACGATCTGCGATCATCCTCCCACCAAGGATAACGATGAAACGCGACCTGCCCGACGCCGCCGATTCCACCGCAGCCGCCAGATCGGCAGGCCTGCGCTACGTGCACGACTACCAGCCCGGCATCGCCCGCCACAAGCGCGGCAAGCACTTCCACTACATCGACGCCGACGGCCATGCTGTCAAGGATGCCGACACGCTGGCCCGCATCAAATCACTGGTGATCCCACCCGCGTGGAGCGATGTCTGGATCTGCAGCCATCCGCGCGGCCACCTGCAAGCCACCGGCCGCGACGCGCGCGGCCGCAAGCAGTACCGCTATCACCCGCTCTGGCGCGCCCATCGCGACGAATCCAAATACGACCGCATCCTCGGTTTCGGCAAAGCGCTGCCCGCAATACGCCGCGCGGTGGACGCCGCCCTCAAGTTGCCCGGCCTGCCGCGCGAGAAGGTGCTGGCCACCATCGTCTACCTGCTCGAAGCGACGCTGATGCGAATAGGGAACGAGGAGTACGCACGCGAGAACAAGTCCTTCGGCCTGACCACCCTGCGCGACCACCATGTGCGGCTGGACGGCCGCAAGGTGGAGTTCCGCTATCGCGGCAAGAGCGGCGTGCACCACGCGGTCGAAGTCGAAGACCGGCGACTGGCCAACATCATCCGCCGCACGCGCGACCTGCCCGGCCAGGAGCTGTTCCAGTACGTCGACGACGACGGCAATCCGCACGCCATCGGCTCGGCCGACGTGAACGACTATCTTCAGGCGATCGCCGGAGAGGACTACACCGCCAAGGACTTCCGTACCTGGTCCGGCACGGTGCTGGCGGCGGTGGCGCTGCGCGAACACGAAAAGTTCGACTCGCAAGCGCAGGCAAAAAAGAATGTGGTGCGGGCCATCGAATCGGTCGCGGAAAAACTGGGCAATACCCCCACCATCTGCCGCAAGTGCTACGTGCATCCCAGCGTGATCGCATCCTACCTGGACGGCAGCATGCTGAAGGCGCGGCACCACCGCGCCCGCGAGCAGCTGCGGCGCGATGTGCATGCGCTGCGGCCCGAGGAGGCGGCGCTGCTGGCGCTATTGCAGCAACACTCAGCGGCCAGCGGCGACCGGCGCTGAAGCCTCGGCGCGCAGGATGATCACGGCGGTGGCGATGTCCTCGTGGCGATTGCGCGTCGGCGAGTTGAGCGTCATGTAGATTTTCACCGCCGCCAGCGTGGCGTGGTCGCCGAAAAACGCGCCCTCGGCGTCGTAGCGCTCCGGGAAGTTCTCATTGTTCAGTGGGCACGACAGCGATTCATTCTTCCCGCGATTCGGCCGCTTCTCGCATTTGACGTAGCTGTCGCCGTTGACGGCAGCGGCGATCAGATGATCTGTGGCCTGGTCCAGCATCACCGGAAAACTGAAGCGGCGCGCAACCCCGTCCACCTTCATCTCGAAACTGAGCACACCCTTGTAGGCCGGCAGATTATCGAGTTTCAGTTTGGCGTCCGATATTTTACCGGGCGGGATAAAGCCGTCGCCGCCAAGGCCGCCGCGGAAGGTCGCATCCGTGCCGCCTATCTGGCGGTACTCCATGCTGCGGTGTATGAACAGCAGATTGTCGTAGGCCGATTGCGGAAGCGGTTTATTGGCCGCCATGGCCTGGGCCTGGGCCATGATCGCCAGCATGCGCGCCTGCCGCTCCGCCGGCCCCGGCATGGGTCCGCGACTGGCCTCCACGTTCAACCGCACCTTCGACTCCTGGCCCACAAACAGATGCAGGTTGTCGCGCCGGCCCCACCATAATTCGCCAACCGGCCCGGTGCTGCCGGACTGCTCCCACGCCGCCGGGTCGTAGGTATCCTTCGGCGCCGGATCTTCGCGCCCCAGGTCCGGATTGCGCAGTCCCACCAGCTTGCCATCCTTGCTAAACGCCGCCATTTTTTGCGAGCTGCCGTAGTTGGTCGCGCCGACGCCGGCGTTGGACGAATACTGCGAACACACGTTCTGGCTGGCGCCGGCGGGCAGCCATGGTTTGGCCGCCGGCGGGCAGCGCTCCAGTGTTTCCGGGCCTGCTGCGGCGGGCAACGCCACCCACAGCACTGCCAGCAACGGCAGGGTCGAGTACTTGTTTTTCATGCAGTGCACGCTGAGCTAAAAGAAAATATTATATGCATGATAATAATCAAGCGTCGCACAATGTGGCGTTCGGAGTAGAATTTAGCTTTGCCAATGCCGCCGGGTCGTTTCGCCATGCCTCAAGCACTGCCCTTTCAGCTTCGAAAAGAATGCCCGCCCGGCGCATGCGAGTGCCGCCGCGACGAACTGCTGGAACAGTGGGACCAGGCGCCCGAGGAGACGGACATCCGCATCCTGCGGCTGACGCGCGATGAAGAGAAGCTGCTGATCGCCAGGATAGAGAACATCGCCAGCTTCGAAGAGCTGGGCCGCGTCGAGCAGCGCATGCTGGAGCAGCTGGGCATACGCCTGACCATCACCCCCAGCCTGAACGGCGTGCGCACCGTGATGGGCTTGCAGATACGCCTGGCAGAGCAGCAAGGCCTGTGCCGCAAGACCCGCGAACAAGTGCCCGCCGCCGTGCGGCGCTGCCTGCACAACCACCCCGATATCGTCTACGCGCTGCTGAACTCCCGCGACCTGCTGGGCGCAGGCTGACGCCCTTCCCTCTTAGCCGGGATGGGCCAGCGCCGCGCCGGGCATGCTGCCGCCGGCCGTGCCGTCCGGGTAGATATCGTGGAACTTGCTGTAGTCCAGTATCCGCACATTGCCCTCCAGTTTGTCCGACATGATGTCGGCGAAATGGTGGTTGAAGAAGATGTGCTCCGCCGCGTAAGTCTGGCGCGCGTGGACGAAATCGTTGAGCGTGTCGTCGGTGCCGGAAACTGCCACCGACAGCGTGGCGCCTTCATTGTGCAGGTCTTCCTGCGACTTGCCCCAGAACGGGCTCGATTCGTCGATCTTGTGCAGGATGGTCCACGTCAGCGCGAACACGCCGGAATGCTCGCGCTCCAGTTGCAGGTCGTAGAAGCGCGTGAAGATCTGCCCTTCCAGCGTGGTCTCGCGGCGTATCAGCGTGGCCCGCACCGAGGCTTCCAGTATCAGGTTGCCGCGTTCATTCCCGGTCCTCAGCATCAGCGTCGGCACACCGTTGAACGGCGTGATGACGGCGACGTCGGAAAACATGATGCGCGACGTCGGCCGCGAGAAACGGGCGAACAACAGCCCCGTCACCGCCGCCACTTCCACCATGCCAAGCAGGATTTCGGTCGAGGCGACGATGTGGCCATAGGTCGAGCCGGGGTTCATATACCCGTAGCCGACGGTGGCCAGCGTTTCGATCGAGAAGAACACCGCGTCCGGGAAGTAGCCGGGCCGCGCATTGGAGATCGAACCGGGCACCAGGTAGAACGCCAGCGCAAACGCCACGTTAGTCACCAGGTACAGCGCGCCGACCAGCAGGAAGAAATGCGTCCAGCTCAGGGTCAGCATCCAGTGGTAGATGTCGCCCCAATGCGGACGGCCGAGGCCAATCCGCTTGATCTGCGAAGTCCCCATGCGGAACACGCCACGGTCGTTGCCGACCCGCGGACGGACCACCTTCTGCGCAGGCTTGCGCACCGGACCTTCACTCATGGCCGGGCCTCAATCGTCGTCGTTGGGATCGAGGCCGGGGAACATCACCTCGGTAAAGCCGAACTTCGAAAAGTCAGCGATGCGCATCGGGTACAGCACGCCGAGCAGATGGTCGACCTCATGCTGCACCACGCGCGCGTGGAAGCCGTCCACATCGCGGGAGATGGGCTGCTTGAACTGGTCCACGCCTTCGTAGCGCAGCTTGACGAAACGCGGCACGCTGCCGCGCAGGCCGGGCACCGACAGGCAGCCTTCGAAACCCTCTTCCTTGTCGTCGGAGAGCGGCGTCAGCACCGGATTGATTAATACCGTTTCCGGCACTTGCGGCGCGTCGGGATAGCGCGCGTTCTGCTTGAAGCCGAAGATCACCAGTTGCAGGTTGACGCCGATCTGCGGCGCCGCCAGGCCCGCGCCATTGGCCGCGTGCATGGTGTCGAACATGTCGGCGATCAGCTCGCGCATGGCGGGCGTATCGAACTCCGTCACCGGCTCCGCCACGCGCAGCAGGCGCGGGTCGCCCATCTTCAGGATTTCGCGGACCGTCATTTGACGCCTCCGCCGTTGATCTCGCACTGCATCTCGCGCAGGAACTGGCAGTACTCGGCGCCGGTCTCAGGATGCTTGAGGCCCATCGCCGTCATCGCCTTCAAGTAGCCCAGCTTGGAGCCGCAGTCGTAGCGCTGGCCGTCGTAACGGTAGGCCAGCACGCGTTCATCCTTCATCAGCGCGGCGATGCCGTCGGTCAGCTGGATCTCGCCGCCGGTGCCGGTGCCGAGGTTTTCCAGGTACTGGAAAATCCGGCCCGACAGCACGTAGCGTCCCACCACCGCCAGCGTGGACGGCGCCACTTCGGGCGACGGCTTCTCGACGATGCCGTGCACCAGTTCCAGCTTGGGCTGGTAGGCCGAGGCGCTGACGATGCCGTACTGGCGGGTGGCGGCGCGCGCTACTTCCTGCACCGCCAGCACCGTGCAACGCTCGTAGGCGTACAGGTCGGTCATCTGCGCCAGCACCGGCTTGACGCCGTCGGCGGTGTCCATGAAGTCGTCCGCCAGCAGCACGGCAAACGGTTCGTCGCCGATCACCGGACGCGCGCACAGCACAGCGTGGCCCAGGCCCAGCGGCTCGGACTGGCGGATGTAGATGCAGTTGACGTTCTTGGGAATCACGTTCTGCACCAGCTCCAGCAAGGCTTTCTTGTCGGCTGCTTCCAGTTCCGCTTCCAGTTCGTAGGCTTTGTCGAAGTGGTCCTCGATGGCGCGCTTGTTACGGCCGGTGATGAACACCATTTCGGTGATGCCGGCGGCGACCGCCTCTTCCACCGCGTACTGGATCAGCGGCTTGTCGACGATGGGCAGCATTTCCTTCGGCTGCGCCTTGGTCGCTGGAAGAAAACGGCTGCCAAGACCGGCGACCGGGAACACTGCTTTTCTGATTTTGGACATGATAGCTATCTTGTTTTTAACTGGCTTCCAGCAGCGCCAGGAGGCCCGCCTCGTCCAGAATGGTGACTTCGAGTTCCTGCGCCTTGGCCAGCTTGCTGCCGGCATCGGCCCCGGCAACCAGGTAATGCGTTTTCTTGGATACCGAGCCGGATACCTTGCCGCCCTTGGCTTCGATCATGGCGCCCGCCTGATCGCGGCTGAGGTTCGGCAGAGTGCCCGTCAATACAAAGGTCTTGCCGGTCAGCGGGCCCTCGGCCGCCTGCTCCGGCAGCTGCGCCAGCAAATCCTTGCGCAGCTGGTCCAGCGCGATCAACTGCTCGCGGTGGCCGGGTTCCGCCATCCACGCTTCCAGCGCTTCGGCCACGCCGGCCGGCAGGCCAAACACGGTGAACACCGGCAGGTGCGCCAGAACTTCCAGCGTCACTTCCTGTTCGACCAGCTGCTTGCTGCGTGGTTCCGTCAATTTCGGTATGCCCAGCGCGGCCATCAGCTTGACGGTGTCGAGCTTCTCGCGCAGCTTGGCGCTCGGCGCATGTTCGCCGGCCGGCGCGACGCCGGCGGCCAGCAAGGCGTCGATGGCTTCCTGGTTCTTCGGCTCTGCGAAGAAGTCGGCGATCGACTCGGCGACGATGCCGCCGATATCGGGCAGCACGCGCAGCAGCGCGGCCGGCACGCGGCGGATCAGATCGAAACGGCCCAGCCATTCGGCCAACGTCTTGGCGGTCGACTCGCCGACGTGGCGAATGCCGAGCGCGAACAGCATGCGCTCCAGCGGCGGGTTCTTGCTGGCGGCGATGGCTTCCAGCAGATTGTCCGCCCACTTGGTGGCGATCTTGCCCTGCGCGACAGTCTCCGGCGTCGTGCCTTCGCGCTCATCGGCCAGGCGCTTCATCTCCAGCAGGTCTTCCAGCTTGAGCGCGTACAGGTCGGCGACGCGCTGCACCTGGCCGTGTTCGACCAGGTTGTCGATGTAGCGGTCGCCCAGGCCTTCGATGTCCATCATGCGGCGGCCGGCGAAGTGGCGGATCGCTTCCTTGCGCTGGGCCGAGCAGAACAAACCGCCGGAGCAGCGGGCAATCGCCTCGCCCTCTTCGCGCACGACATGCGAGCCGCACACCGGGCAGGTTTTGGGCAGCACGTAGGCTTCCGGTTCCGGCGACAGCCGGCGCTCCAGCACCACGGACAGCACTTCGGGAATCACGTCGCCGGCGCGGCGCACGATGACGGTGTCGCCGATGCGTACATCCTTGCGGCGCACTTCGTCTTCGTTGTGCAGCGTGGCGTTGGTGACGTTGACGCCGCCGACGAACACGGACGCCAGCCGCGCCACAGGCGTGATGGCGCCGGTGCGGCCGACCTGCACTTCAATCGCCAGCACGGTGGTCAGTGCTTCTTCGGCCGGGAATTTGTGCGCCAGCGCGAAACGCGGCGCGCGCGACACGAAGCCCAGCGTACGCTGGTCTTGCAGCAGGTTGGCTTTGTAGACCACGCCATCGATTTCGTATGGCATGGTCGGACGGGCTGCGCCGATCTGTTTGTAGTAGGCCATCAAACCGTCGTAGCCGCGCACCACGGCGCCCTCTTTCGCGACGGGCAGGCCCATGGTGCGGTACCACTCCAGCAGCGCGGAATGCGACAGCGGCATCTCCGCGCCTTCCAGCGCGCCAACGCCGTAGGCGAAGAAACTCAGGTTACGCGAAGCGGTAATACGCGAATCGAGCTGGCGCAGGCTGCCCGCCGCCGCGTTGCGCGGATTGACGAATTCCTTCTGGCCGGCTTCACGCTGGCGCGCGTTCATCGCTTCGAAATCGCTCTTGAACATCAGCACCTCGCCGCGCACGTCGAGGACGGCCGGCGGTGTCGGCGTGAGGAGACGCAGCGGGATGGTGCGGATGGTGCGGATATTGGCGGTGACGTCCTCGCCGGTATAGCCGTCGCCACGGGTGGCGGCTTGCACCAGCAGGCCATCGACGTAGCGCAGGTTGATGGCCAGGCCGTCGTACTTGACTTCGGCCGCGTATTCGACGGCGGCTGCCGCATCCAGGCCTTCGCGCACGCGGCGGTCGAAGTTCTCGATATCCTCATCGGTGAAGCCGTTGTTCAGCGACAGCATCGGCACCGTATGCGTGACCTGGTCGAACTGCGGCAGCGGCGCCGCGCCCACGCGCTTGGTGGGCGAATCGGGCAGCGCAAACTGCGGGTGTGCTTCCTCCAGCTTTTGCAACTCGACGAACAGCTTGTCGTACTCCGCGTCCGGGATGGTGGGCGCGTCTTCAACGTGATAGGCGTGCAGGTGCTTGTTGAGCTCAGCGCTCAACGACTCGATGCGCGCTTTAAAATCTACTTCGGTCATTACTGCTTCCTACTAGCTAAACAAACGCAGCGCGCGAATCGAACCAGCCGGAATATCGGCATCGTTCATCTCGGCGTAGAAGTCCTGTACCTGGCCGGCGATCTCCGACAAGGCGGTGTCCGACAACGGCTGGTTGTAATCGTCGACGATGGTCGCATCCAGGCGGCCCACCAGCGATTTGGCGCAAGCGACCATGGCGCCGAAGCCGTCGCGGGCCGGGGCCACGCAAGGCACGTCCAGCAGCAAGGTCAGTCGCGGCGTGGTCTCTTCGGCCAGCGTGACGTTGGTCGACAGCGAGAACAGATGGCCGCCCTCACCGTCCGGCATCACGTAGCGGCCGTCGGGACGCACGTCGAAGCCCTGCTTCTCCAATGCGCCCAGCAGCGTGGAAATGGCCCACGGCGCGCCGTTGGTTTGCAGGTTGACGCCCAGCTGCGCGTCGTGGCCGGCGACGAAGCGGTGCAGGTTGCGCGCTTCGGCCATCACTTCGATCATGTCCGGGATTTCCGGCTCGGCGCCGATTTCGTCGGCCATGGCGCGCAGGCGCGTAACCAGTTCCGAGTATTCCAGTTCATTCAGCGCGGTGCTGCGGCTGGCCAGTTGCACGCCGCCTTGCAGCTTGGTGTAGACGCCGCCGTGGACGATGGGCTCCCAGTCGCCGCTGACGGCCAGGCCGATGTAGTGCACCGGCTTGTTGCCGACCATGCGCAGCGTTTGCAGCACGGGCAGCAGCTTGTCGCCGCGCGCCGCGCCTTCCAGCGCCAGCGGCAGCAGGCAATCGATCAGCGGGTCGACCAGCGCGGTGGCCTGTTCGGCGGCCGGCGTCACGCTGTTGGCGCGTGGTGCGGCCGGCGGTGCGGTCGGATCGGCGGCATCGGTTTCGAATTCGGCGGCGACAGCACCCAGCGCGGCGGCTGCGGCGGAAGCTTCGCCACCAGCCACGCCAGGCGCCGCGCTGTCGAGCGAGAAGCTCGGCTCGTGGCGCGCGCCGGACGCAGGCGGCGTGTCGCCGGTCCGCATCAGCACATCGTCATGGTCGGTCGAGAAGGCGCGTTCGACGCTCTTCTTGGCCTTGTATTCCTGGATTTTGTTGTACGTGAAAACACCGGCGACGAATACGCCGGCGATCCCGATCAAACTCATTTGAAAGTCGTTCATGCTGCTTGTGCCTCGGAAGCGAAGTTTGCGGCGGATTCCATATCCACCGCCACGATGCGCGATACGCCCTGCTCTTGCATCGTCACACCGATCAGTTGATTGGCCATCTCCATCGCAATCTTGTTGTGCGAAATGAAGAGGAATTGGGTCTGGTCAGACATGCGCTTGACCATCCGGCAGAATCGTTCGGTATTGGCATCGTCCAGCGGTGCATCGACCTCGTCGAGCAGGCAGAACGGCGCCGGGTTAAGTCGGAACATCGAGAACACCAGCGCCGTTGCGGTCAGCGCTTTTTCACCGCCGGATAACAGGTGAATGGTGGCGTTCTTTTTGCCCGGCGGCTGGGCCATGACCTGCACGCCGGAGTCGAGAATTTCATCGCCGGTCATGATCAGCTTCGCCTGGCCGCCGCCGAACAGGATCGGGAACAGTTCGGAGAAGTGACCGTTGACGCGGTCGAAAGTGTCTTGCAGCAGATCGCGCGTCTCTTTGTCGATGCGCGCAATCGCGTCTTCCAGCGTGTTGATCGCCTCGTTCAAGTCGGCGTTCTGCGCATCGAGGAAGTTCTTGCGTTCGGAGGCCGTCGCCAGTTCGTCCAGCGCCGCCAGGTTGACCGCGCCCAGCATCGAGATCGCATTGGTCAGGCGCGTGACTTCGCCTTGCAGATACGAGGCCTTCATGTCGGGATGCAGCTTCTCGGCCAGCGCCGCTTCGTCGGCCTGCACTTCGGCCAGCTGGGCGGCGAACTGCTCCTGGTTCAGGCGCGCGGCCTGTTCCTTCAACTGCATTTCCATGATCTTGTCGCGCTGCGGTTGCAGGGCGCGCTCGGTCGACATGCGGCCTTCCTCGAACATGCGCAGCTGCTGCGTGATCTGGTCGAGTTCATGGCGCGCATCGGACAGCGCTTTTTCCTGGCCGGTGCGGCGATCCAGCAGATCCTGCAAGCCTTCGTTGGCCTGGCCGGATTCGAGATTGGCCAGTTCGGCCTGTCCCGCTTCCAGGCTTTGCGTGACCTGCGCCACCTGCGCGGTCGCGGTGGCGATCGAGCGGCGGAATTCTTCGATCTTGCTGCGCTGGGACTTCTCCGCGAACTGCGCTTCCTGCGCGCCGCGTTCCAGGTCGCGCAAGGCTTCGCGGGCGTCGGCGAGGCGTTGCTCTTTTTCGAGGAACAGCGTCTGGCCTTCTTCGTGGTCGCCCTGGAGGTTGCCGAGTTCCATATCGAGCTGCTCGAACTTTTCCTCGGACTCCATCTTGATCTGGGTCTGCTCTTCTTCCTGCGCGGCGATTTCGGCCAGGTCGGTTTCGATCTGGTTGCTGCGCTGGTTGAAGCGCGCCTCGATCTCCGACAGCTTGACCACGTCCAGCTGCAAGGTGTGCACCGACTGTTGAAGGCTTTGCAGCTTGGCGCGGTACTCGGTCAGGCGGCGCGTCAGCTCGGCGACGGCGGCATCGGCGCGCACCGAACGGGCGCGGGCCTCGTCGGCCAGCATCTGCTGCGCGCGCAGCTGCTTGGTGATGTTGTCGATTTCCTGCTGGCGGCCCAGCATGCCGTCCTGCTCGGAGTCGGCGGCGTAGAAACGCACGCTGCCCTGCGTGACGGCGTGGCCCTGGCGCGTGACGAAGCAGGCGCCGGCCGGCAGCTTGGCGCGCTCGGCGAAGGCTTCGGCCGTGTCCTCGGCGATGTAGACGTTGTGCAGCCAGTCTTGCAGCAGGCCGCGCAGGCCGGGATCATTCAGCTTGAGCAGGTTCAGGAACGGCTTCAGGCCCGCCGCTTCCACCGGTGCAGGCGGCACGGCGGTGGACGGCGCGAACAGCGCCAGCTTGGCCGGCGGCGCATCGCTGAAGAAGGCCTTGGCCCATTCGATGTTCGACATCTGCAAGGCCGAGGTGCGCTCGCGCAGCACGGATTCCAGCGCGGTCTCCCAGCCCGATTCGATGTTCAGTTTTTGCCACAGGCGCGGCAGCGTATCGAGTTCATGCTTTTGCAGCCACGGCGTGACTTTGCCCTGGGTCTGCACGCGTTCCTGCAATTGGCGCAGCGCGTTCAAGCGCGCTTCAAGTTGCGCGTTGGCGGCGGTTTCGGTGTTGACCTGCTGCTGCGCGGCCTGGCGTTCCTCGTCCAGGCGCGGCTGCTGCTCCAGCGCCTCTTCCAACAGGAAGCCCTGCTCTTCCAGCGCTTGCTGCTTTTCTTCCAGTTGCAAACGCAGGTTGTTCAGGTGCGCGCTGTCCGGCAGATTGAGGCCGCTCTTTTCCTGTTGCAGACGCTCGCGCCGCACGGCCAGGCCGTTGAGGATGTTGTTGGCGTTGCGCTGGTGCGCCGATTCCAGTTCCAGCTGCTGCTGCGCCTGCATGATGCGGGCGCGCGATTCGGTGCTCTTGCCCTGCGCTTCGCGCCACAGCTGTTCCAGCATAGGCAGCGACTCGGCCTTTTGCTCGGCCATCATCTGCGACTGTTCGACCTTGGCCGACAGCTCCTCCAGCGTGAACTCGGCCTCCTCGATCTGGCCGCCGTATTCGCTGGCCTGGTTCTGCCATTGGTCGCGCTGCGCGGTCAGCGCGGCCAGCTGCGCTTGCAGGCGGCTGCGCGATTCGATGACGAACTTGATCTGTGCTTCCAGGCTGCCGATTTCGGCATTGGTCTGGTACAGGCTGCCCTGCGCCGTGTGCAGGCGGTCGCCGGCCGCGAAGTGCGCCTGGCGCATCTGCTCCAGCGACAGTTCGACGTTGCGCAGCTTGGCGGTCTGTTCTTCCAGATCGTTCTGCGCCTGCTCCATCTCGCGGAAGTATTTCTTCTGCTCGTTCTCGGCTTCGATCTTGCGCAGCAACCACAGCAGTTTCTGCTTTTCTTCCTGGTCCGACTGCAGCTGGTGGAACTTGGTGGCGACAGCCGCCTGCCCTTCCAGCTTTTCCAGGTTGGAGTTCAGCTCGCGCAGGATGTCATCCACGCGCAGCAGGTTCTCGCGGGTGTCGTGCAGGCGGTTCTCGGTTTCCCGGCGGCGTTCCTTGTACTTGGAAACGCCGGCAGCCTCCTCCAGGAACACGCGCAACTCTTCCGGACGCGATTCGATGATGCGGCTGATCATGCCCTGGCCGATGATGGCGTAGGCGCGCGGGCCGAGGCCGGTGCCGAGGAAGATGTCCTGGATGTCGCGCCGGCGCACCGGCTGGCCGTTGATGTAGTAGGTCGAGGTGCCGTCGCGGGTCAGCGTGCGCTTGACGGCGATTTCGGCATACTGGCCCCACTGGCCGGAGGCCTTGCCATCGTTGTTGTCGAACACCAGCTCGACCGACGACCGCCCGGCCGGCTTGCGGTGGGTCGAGCCGTTGAAAATCACGTCCTGCATGGACTCGCCGCGCAGCTCGGAAGCCTTGGATTCGCCCAGCACCCAGCGTACGGCGTCGATGATATTCGACTTGCCGCAACCGTTGGGACCCACCACGCCAACCAACTGACCCGGTACCTGAAAATTGGTGGGATCAACGAAAGACTTAAATCCCGACAATTTGATGGAAGATAGACGCACGTTGTTATCTGGTGTGTGGGCTGGAAAAGTTCACAATAATACCATTTTGCGCTTCAAATCAGGCCGAAAACGCGTCATGGCGGAGTGTGCGCCTATCGTAGCGGGGATTTGGGCGTACGCCAAATGTCGCGGGTATAGGGCTTGTCGTGGCCGGACAGGTACAAGGCCGCCTCGGTGATCCACATTTCGGCCGGCACCGGCTCGACGCGCGGGGCGATCAGCACGATCGGGATGCACAGCAACACCAGCAGCCGGCTCAGCGCCATATGGCGCTCGGTGCTGGCATACCAGATGAACACCGCCGCCACCGCCAGCCCCAACAGGCAACCGGTGACGACCTCGGACACCGAATGCGCCAGGACGTAGACGCGCGAAATGCCGATCATCATCGCCAGCTGGATGCCGGCGAAGGTGGCGAGCCAGCGCAGCGGCTGCGATGACGAGCGGAAGGCCAGGAAAAAGGCGACCGGGAACACGGCGGCGGCGCGCATGGCATGGCCGCTGATGCCGGCAAACTCGACCGACTCCACGCCGATGCCCCATCCGACGAAGGCCATCTTGGTGGCCACCACCAGCGTCATGCCGATGCCGAACAGCGCACACCAGGCCGCCGTCAGGCGCCAGGACTTGCCCGCCAACAGCCAAACGGCGATCGCCACGCCTATCGGCCCGGTCACCGCCAGACTTCCCGTAATACTCAAACCCTGCCACCACATCATCTAAAGCGCCCTGTCGTTGTTTTTGCACCGCATCATTAAAACACATGCGAGCGCATTCTAGCGAAAATTGCCGTGCAACAACAGTGCGGATTGAATCCGGCAGTGGCCGACGCGTCTCGGCGCGCCGTGGCATACTGTTGCTCATGCTCACCATTCTCGGAAAATCCTCGTCCATCAACGTCCGCAAAGTGCTGTGGACTTGCGCGGAAATCGGCCTCGACTACCAGCTGGAACAGTATGGCAGCGGCTTCCTGCCGACCGCCACGCCCGAGTTTCTGCGCATGAATCCCAACGGCATGGTGCCGGTCATCATCGACGACGGGCGCAGCCTGTGGGAATCGAACACCATCTGCCGCTACCTGGCGGGCAAACATGGCCGCAGCGACCTGCTGCCGTCCGAGCCGATGGCGCGGGCGCAGGTGGAAAAGTGGATGGACTGGCAGGCAACCGAGTTGAACAACGCCTGGCGCTATGCCTTCATGGCCATGGTCCGGCAAAGTCCGGCACATGGCGATGCGGCGGCGCTGGCGGCCAGTGTGACGGAATGGAACCGTCTGATGGGGATGCTGGACGCGCAGCTGGCGGCCGGCGGGCCCTACGTCTGCGGCGACAAGCTGACGCTGGCCGATATCGTGCTCGGCTTGTCGGCGAACCGCTGGCGCGCGGTGCCGATGGCGCGGCCGGATCTGGCGGCCGTCGACGCCTGGTTTTCCCGTTTGAGCGAGCGCGCAGGTTTTCGCACCCATGGCTGTAACGGCCTGCCCTGATAATCTTTTTGGAGTTTAGCAATGACTGTATCGACCTGGCTGTTGTTCTTATCGGTTTCGCTGGCGGCGGCGTTCAGCCCGGGGCCGGGTGTGCTGATGGCGATCTCGACCGCGACCACCATGGGTGCGAAGCGGGCCTTCTACAGCTCGGCGGGCAATGCGCTGGGCGTGTTCATCGTGGCGACGACGGCGGTGGCCGGCCTGGGGCTGCTGTTGAAGACGTCGGCGCTGGCGTTCGGCGCGTTGAAGGTGGCTGGTGCGGCGTATCTGATTTACCTGGGCATCAAGGCCTGGCGCAGCGCGGGCCTGGTGACGGCAACGGCCGAAGCGGCAGCAAGGGCTGAATCGGCGCCAGGCGCGGCCGAGGCCAGCCGCTTCGCCACCTTCCGCAGCGGCCTGCTGGTGGCGGTGTCCAATCCGAAGGCGATCCTGTTCTTCACCGCCATCTTCCCGCAGTTCATGCCGCCCGACCATGTGGACCCGGTGCGCTTCCTGCTGCTGACCTCGACGTTCACCAGCTGCACCTTGCTGTCGCACTTCTTCTACGTCGCGTGCGCGTCGTGGCTGAAGCGCAGCGTCAAGCAGAGCATCGCCCGCACCCGCCTGGCGAAACGCACCACCGGCGTGATCTTCGTCGGCATGGGCGGCGCCCTGCTGACGTTGACAAACTCGAAGTAACTATAACGAAGGTCTAGCCGAACGCCGAAGCCGGCGGGTCGATGGAGGCGTCGTTGTCGGCGTTGCGGGCCAGCGCTTGCGACAGGGCGACGGCGACCACGCCTTCGCTGCGCACCACTTGCACGCTCTGTTCGCGGAAGCGCTGCGCCAGCTGCTCGCCGGACATCGAGAACGCTTCCTGCCGCGCCGCCGTCGAGAAGATGTACAGCGTGCGTAGCGGACTGATCCAGGCCAGCTTGACCTTGCGACTGCCGCCGTCCTCCTGCTCGAATTCCAGCCACATGCCGCGCGTCAGGCTGTCGACTTCGATGGCGGCGTCTTCCTCCTCCGGATCGACCTGCTGCAATGCGCGTGCTTCGGCTTCCGCTTTGGCGGCGGCTTCGGCCTTGGCTTGCAGCTCCAGGCGCCGTTCGGCGGCCTGCTGCGCCACCTGCATCGATATCTCCAGCTGACGCTCCGGCGACATCTCCAGCGGCGCGCGCACGATGGAGGCGTGGCACTCCGCCAGCTCGGCAAAGAATTGCAGGCGGTCGGCGTCCTGCCACTTGATGATATCCAGCCATTTGTTCAGCGTGCTCAGCAGCACCGGCAGCTTGGCGATCAGCTGCTTGCGGTCGTCTGCGTTGAGCTTGGGGCGTACGCTCCAGATCAGGTCGTCCATGGTCTTGGTGGCATTGTTGACGGCGCCCGGCTTGTCGTCCTCGATGCTGTAGGCGATGGTCAGCACGGATACCCAGCGCTGTTCGAGGAAAGCTTCAACCACGGCGATCACTTCGCCGGTGCCGATGCGCAGCGCGACGGCGTTCCTGGCCAGCTTGCCCGACTCGGCCATTTTCTCCTGCTTCAGCGCGGCGGCGACCGGCTCGGCGATGGCGGCCGCGGCGGCGCGCTCTTCCGCCTGGATCGAGGCTTCCAGTTCGTTGACCGCTTCGGTGAACACCGACAGTTCGTGATCGTAGTCGCGGCCGACGCGGTCGACGCTGCGCTGCATGGCCTGGAACAGCGGATCTTCCGGCCCCTTGCGCTGCTCCCAGCCCATGCGCGACAGCAGGTCGATCAGGCGGCGCGCCGGATGGGCTTCCTGGAAGAAGAAGTTTTTATCGACCAGCGCCGCCTTCAACACCGGGATTTGCAGGAAGCGGATCAGGTCGCGGATTTCCTGCGAGATGTTCTGGTCGCGGAAGACGGTGTCGAAGATCGCCGACAACAGATCGATGGTGCTCTCGTCGGTGCGTGACAGGCTGCCCTGCGGCATGCTGGCTTTGAGGTTCGGCAGATAGAAGACATTGCCGCCCGCCGTTGCGGCCGCAGCGGCGCCTTCGGCGGCCTGTGCGGACGGCAGCGACGCTGCGCCAGGCGTGCCGATGGCGTCGTAAGGCACGGCTTTTTGCAGCTGCGCCAGATACGCCAGCAGCGGCTGCTTGGCGCCGATCTGCGACAGGCGTTGCGCATCTTCGTTGCTCAAGGCGCCAGGCACGAAGCCTTGCGCCGGCCCCTGCACCCAGACACCGCCAGCGGCCGGCATGAATCCGCCTGCGGCGACGGCAGGCACGCCAGCGGCAAAGCCAGGCGCCATCAACACCCCCGCGCCGGCCGGCGCGGCGCCGTGCGGGACGGAGGCCTGGGCGGCGCCCGTGACAAGGCCGCCCTGCTCGCCGGCCTTGGGCACCCACACCGCGCCGGAATTCAATGCCGACATCGGCAAATCGGGAATACTCAAATCCACGCCCTGCATCAGGCCATCGGCAATGTTGTCGACGATCTCGCCGGCAGCCGAACCCGCCACATCACTGGACGCGAAAAACTGCCGCAACTGCTGCGCCAGCGCCGCCTGGTTGCCGCGCACGCGCGATGGCGCCGTCGCCTTGGGCTTGTCCGTCTTGCGGCCCTGGTAGCCGTCGACCGAACCTGGCAACACACCCTTGCTCTGCAAGGCCAGGTTCAAGGCGTCGAGCATCGGCCCCAGTTCGATGAACATGCCCGGCTTGATCAAGGGCTGCAACAGCGGCGCGGCATCGGCCTCGGTGTCGAACTCAACCCAGGCCTGCTGCAAAGCCACTAAAAATACTTCGGGACGGAATGGATTCTGGCTGACGCGCAAGATGTCGCGGTCCAGCAGGAAGGCCAGGCGCACGTTCAACGTTTGCAGCTGATCGGAATACAGGCTCTCGAACGGCTTGCTGACGCCGCCTAGCGCGACCTTGTTGTCCATTTCCTCGAACGGCACCAGCGACAGCGGCTGTTCGCTCGCGCGCGGCGTGCCCTTGACCGCCGGCGACAGCTCGGCGATCTCGCGCCGCAGCGCCTTCTCCAGCGTGCTGGAAGCCAGGTGCAGGAAGGCGAAGTTGCGGTTGCGCAGTTGATTGCCAGCGCGTATGCGCTGCTGCATGGAGCGCGGGTCGCCACCGGTGGCGTCGATCAGCGCGCCGGCCAGCTTGTTGGCCAGGTCCAGATACTGGTCGCCCGCGTGCTTGGTGGCGATGCCGATCAGCTCTTCCAACAAGGCATGCCGCGGCGAGACCGGCTTTTTCGGCGCTGCGGACGTTGTGGAAGTTGCAACCATGGTGTTACCTGCTGTGATCGGAGAATCTGTTTACGCCATTCTTGCACATTCTTTCCGCAAGGCAATACCGTAAAGGAAAGACTGTGCAATATTTCGCGTATTTTTCTGTTTTTCCACAACTTTTATGGCATGAAACCCAGCATTGACGGGGCGCAAAGGACAAGGTTGAGGTTTCCCTAACATAACAATTTCCTACCGCCGCCGCCGAGATCCCGCCATGAAATTCCTGCACAACCTGGAAACTTCCAGCAAGCTGCTGGCCGCCTTCGCCACGCTGCTCGGCCTGACCGCGCTGCTGAGCCTGAGCGCATTGGTCCGCATGAGCCACATCGACGACGCCTCCTCTGAATTGTCCGGCAAATGGCTGCCTCAGACTATAGCAGTGCTGTCGCTGCGCAACGATTTGCAGGAAGTTCGCAAGCTGGAACACGTGGTCCTGTCCGACAAGGACAGCATCGCCGACGCCGACCGCAAGCTGGGCGCAGCCTTCGCGGCCTTGCGCGGCAACGCCAACCAGCTGGCGCGTCTGCTGGCCGGGACGCCGGATCAGTCCCAGGGCGCGGAGCTGCTGCGCCTGGTCGGCGACTATGGCGCCGAGCATGACCGCATGATCGTCCTGGCCAGCAACGGCAAGATCGACGAGGCCAAGCCTCTGCTGAAAGGCCGCTCGCAACTGGCGCTGGACGCGGTGAATGGCCAGCTCGACAAGCTGCTGTCAGCGCAACTGGCCGGCAGCCAGCAGGCGGCGCGCACGGCCGACGAGCTGTACGACGGCTCCCGGCTGATCACGCTGAGTACGCTGGCCGTGGCGGTCTTCGGCGGCGCACTGCTGGCGCTGTGGCTGGCCCGTTCGATCTCCGCGCCCTTGCAGCGGGCAACGCAGGCGGCGCAGCGCATCGCCAATGGCGACCTCGGCACCCGCATCGGAGACAGCGCCAACAACGAGACCGGCAAGCTGCTGCAAGCGATGCAGCACATGAACGACAGCCTGCTGGGCATGATCGGCCAGGTGCGGCAAGGCGCCCGCGCCATCGACGGCGCCGCGCGCGAGATCGCCGAGGGCAACCTGAACCTGTCGACCCGCACCGAGCAGCAGGCCGCGTCGCTGGAGGAAACCGCGTCGTCGATGGAACAGCTGACGGCCACCGTCAAGCAAAACGCCGAGCACGCGATGCAGGCCAATCAGTTGGCGCTGTCGGCATCCGCCGTGGCGCTGCGCGGCGGCGCCGACGTCGAGCAGGTGGTGGGCACGATGGCGTCCATCAACGACAGCTCGAAGAAGATCGCCGAGATTATCGGCGTAATCGACGGCATCGCTTTCCAGACCAACATTCTCGCGCTGAACGCGGCGGTGGAAGCGGCGCGCGCGGGCGAACAGGGACGGGGCTTCGCCGTGGTGGCGTCGGAGGTGCGCAACCTGGCCCATCGCAGCGCGGCGGCGGCCCGCGAGATCAAGGAGCTGATCGACGATTCGGTCGACAAGGTGGCGCGTGGCACGCAACTGGCCGACCAGGCGCGCACGACGATGGACGAGGTGGTCGGCAGCGTCAAGCGCGTTACCGGCCTGATCGGCGAAATCGCCGACGCCAGCGCCGAGCAGACCGCCGGGCTGGAGCAGGTCAACCAGGCGGTGGCGGAAATGGACCAGGCCACCCAGCAGAACGCAGCCCTGGTCGAACAGGCGGCCGCCGCAACGGCCGCGATGCAGGCCGAGACGGCCAGGCTGAACGAAGCGGTCGGTGTGTTTTCCGGCGATGGCGATGCGGCGGCGCAGACGCCCGTCCTCGCCCGCCCCCTTGTTGCCGGGCTCGCCCCGCCGGCAAAGCACATGGCGCAGGCGGGCGGCAAAGCCAGCACCGGACGAAGCGCGCCAGCACCGGCGCGACGCAATGCCGTGCCCGCCGTTCGTCCGGCGGCAGGCGGCAAGGAAGTTGAGTGGGAAGAATTTTAAGGAAGCAGCAAGGCATGCTCCTACATGTCACCTAGACGAATTCCGATAGCGACCAGCGTATCGAACACGCATCATTGCGATACCAAAAACGCGCAGGAATGCAAGTGCCGGCGCGCTTCTGGCGAGCACGTTCTTTCACTTTCGCAAAGGAATAGACATGAACTCGAATCAAAAAGGCAGTGGCAGCAAGCAGGACCAGAGCCCCGGCAGCAGCAAGCAGTCGGGCGACAAGGGTTCGTCCAGCGGTTCGCGCGGCAGCAGCGGCGGCACGCAGGGCGGCACCCATGAGCAGCATGTGGAAGCCGGCCGTCAAAGCCACAAAAACGACGGCAACAAGCAGTCCGGCAACAAGGACCGCTAGGTAGGCAAGCGCGGTCCCTGCGGTGCCATCCTCCGGCGCCGCAGCGCCGCGGCATCAGATATTGGCCACCCGCTGTCCGCGCGGCGGCACGAAGTCCTTCACCGCATCGACCATCCCCACCGTCAAGCCCTCGGCCGCCGTCAGGTGCAGGTCCGAGTACTCGTGCGTGCGCCAGTGCTCGTCGGTGAAGTGCACGTGTTCGCGCAGGATTTGTTCGGTGCGGGCGTCGTCGGCCTGCAAGCCCTCGACGATGATGCGCAGCGCGTCCGGACGGGCGCCATGCGGCGCGCTGGCGTGCGATTTGTGCACCATGAAGCGCGCGGTGTCGCTGGCATAGCGCTCGGCGCCGGCCAGGAACAAAATCACGGCGATCGAGGCTACCGCGCCGGCGTTGTAGGTGACGATCTTGATCGGCAGCTTGCTCAGGTAGTTGTACAGGCAAATGCCGTCGCTGACATAGCCGCCGTTCGACTGGATCAGGATGTGCGCGGTGGTGATGCGGTCCTCCGTCATGTCGGCCACGGCGTCAAAGACGCGGCGCACCATGTCGCTGTTGACGTCGCCGGACAGGGTGAACCACGCGTGGCCCTCGTAAGTAGTGGAATCTTGGCTCATAACTGGGCTCTCGAATAAGTGTGATTTATTCTAGCAAATAGTTGTTTTTCGAGCCTTATTATTGCATTTCATTCGTGCGCGGGGGCACTGCCCCGGAAAACAGGCTTCAGATTGACAATAAGGTGCTTCTGACATATATTCCCGAGTCTTGATCGGGAGAGGGCAAACCAGCGTTGCCGCCGAAGGGGCACTACCCAAAAACTCTCAGGCAAAAGGACCGATCAAGGGACCAGCGCGGCCGTCGCATACTATGCAGCGGGATGCCAACTGGACCAACTCTGGAGAGCGGTCGCGGCGCAAGCCGGCGACCCACCGAAGGGGCGCACGGGAACCAGGAGCCAGCCTCCTCCCGTAATCTCTCAGGTACCAAGGACAGAGGGGTCTGCGATCATTGTGGAATCAGCTTTTGTTTAGCGTTTCCTTGTATGTTCTGTTAACCCCTATTCGATTTGGACCGAGGAATTATGACGCTCAAAGCAACCCCACTCAATAATGCCCACCGCGCCGCCGGCGCCAAGATGGTCGACTTCGGCGGTTGGGACATGCCGGTCAACTACGGCTCCCAGATCGAAGAACACAACGCCGTGCGCACCGACGTCGGCATGTTCGACGTCGCCCACATGTGCGTGGTCGACATCAAGGGCGACAAGGTGCGCGGCTTCCTGCGCGGCCTGCTGGCCAACAACGTCGACAAGCTGCAGGTATCGGGCAAGGCGCTGTACTCGTGCATGCTGAACCCGCAAGGCTTCGTCATCGACGACCTGATCGTCTACTTCATCAACGAGAGCTGGTTCCGCCTGGTCGTCAACGCCGGCACCGCCGAAAAAGACGTGGCCTGGATGCAGCAGCAGAACACCGCCACCAACGCCGGCCTGACCATCACCCAGCGCCGCGACGGCGACACCGCTGAAGGCGCCCCGATGGCGCTGATCGCCGTGCAAGGCCCGAACGCCCGCGCCAAGGTATGGGAAGTCATCCCTGAATCGAAACAAGGCACGGCCGACATGAAGCCGTTCAACGTCGCCTTCGCGCAAAGCCCGGCCTTCGGCGAGGCGATGATCGCCCGCACCGGCTATACCGGCGAAGACGGTTTTGAAATCGGCGTCGCCGCCGCACAGGCCGAGAACCTGTGGAACGCGCTGGTGGCAGCAGGCGTCAAGCCGGCAGGCCTGGGCGCGCGCGACACGCTGCGCCTGGAAGCCGGCATGAACCTGTACGGCCAGGACATGGACGAAACCGTCAACCCGCTGGACGCAGGCCTGGCATGGACCATCGACCTGGTGTCCGAGCGCGACTTCATCGGCAAATCGGCGCTGCAAGCCATGGGCCAGAACGCCCAGTTCGTGGGCCTGATCCTGCGCGAAAAAGGCGGCGTGCTGCGCGCCCACCAGAAGGTGGTTGTAGCAGGCACCGACGCCACCGGCGAGATCACCAGCGGCACCTTCAGCCCATCGATGCAGCAGGCGATCGCACTGGCCCGCGTGCCGAACGGCGTGGCCGTCGGCGACACCGTGCACGTCGAGATCCGCGACAAGAAACTGGCCGCGTCGGTGGTCAAGCTGCCGTTCGTGCGCAACGGTAAAATCCTGGCTGTTTAATTTTCGTATCACCTAACTACCCTTCTGGAGCCTTACATGAACATTCCTGCCGACCTGAAGTACACCGAATCCCACGAATGGGTACGCGCTGAAGCTGACGGCACCGTCACCGTCGGCATCACCGAGTTCGCACAGGATGCGCTGGGCGACATCGTCTTCGTCGAACTGCCGAAAGTAGGCGCAAGCTTCGGCGCCGGCGACGACGCCGCCGTGGTGGAATCGGTCAAGGCCGCCAGCGACATCTACGCGCCGATCGCCGGCGAAGTAGTCGCCGTCAACGACGACGTGGTCAACGCGCCTGAATCGATCAACGCCGACGCCTACGCCAACTGGCTGTTCAAGATCAAGCCGGCCGACGCCGCCGCGATCAACGGCCTGCTGGACGCCGCCGCTTACGGCAAGACCACCGAAGCGTAATTCCGCGAGAGGGCCAGCAGCATGCTGGCCCTTTGCTTTTTTGCCCATCTTTGCCTGTGCACCGCGCCGGCAATCCGCATCCCTTTTGGCCCTGACAAATCATGACCCGCACCAGCCTGACCCAACTCGAAGCCCGCGACGCCTTCATCGCCCGCCACATCGGCCCTGACGCCGCAGAACAGGAAGCCATGCTGTCGGTACTCGGCTACGCCTCGCGCGCAGCCCTGATCGACGCACTGGTCCCATCCAACATCCGCAACAAAGGCGCACTGCCGCTGGGCGCGTACTCGCAGCCGATGCCGGAACAGGAAGCGCTGTCCAAGCTGAAGAAGATCGCCTCGAAGAACAAGGTGCTCAAGTCGCTGATCGGCCAGGGCTACTACAACACCGTCACGCCTGGCGTGGTGCTGCGTAACATCTTCGAAAACCCGGCCTGGTACACCGCCTACACCCCGTACCAGCCGGAGATCTCGCAAGGCCGCCTGGAAGCGATCCTGAACTTCCAGCAGACCATCACCGACCTGACCGGCATGGGCATCGCCAACGCCTCGATGCTGGACGAAGGCACGGCCGCCGCTGAAGCGATGACGCTGATCCAGCGCGTGGGCAAATCGAAATCGATGGTGTTCTACGTGGCCGACGACGTGCTGCCGCAAACCCGCGAAGTGGTCGAGACCCGCGCCAAGCCGCTGGGCATCGAAGTGAAGACCTTCCACCCGGCCGAACTGGCCGCCGTCGGCGAGTGCTTCGGCGTGCTGCTGCAGTACCCAGGCGTGAACGGCGTGGTGCGCGACTACAAGGCCGGCGTTGAAGCCGTCAAGGCCAAGGGCGCGATGGTGGTCGTCGCCGCCGACCTGCTGGCGCTGACCATGCTGACGCCTCCGGGCGAATGGGGCGCGGACGTGGTCGTCGGTAACAGCCAGCGTTTCGGCGTACCGCTGGGCTTCGGCGGCCCGCACGCAGGCTATCTGTCGACCCGCGACGAATTCAAACGCAGCATGTCCGGCCGCCTGGTCGGCGTCACCATCGACGCACAAGGCAACAAGGCTTACCGCCTGGCGCTGCAAACCCGCGAGCAGCACATCCGCCGCGAAAAAGCCACCTCCAACATCTGCACCGCGCAGGTGCTGCTGGCGGTGATGGCGTCGATGTACGCCGTCTACCACGGCCCGAAAGGCCTGCTGCAAATCGCCCAGCGCGTGCACCGCTACACCGGCGTGCTGGCCGCCAACCTGAAGACCTTGGGCTACACCGTCACCAACGAAACCTTCTTCGACACCCTGACCGTGGCCGTCAAGAACGCCGAGCAGCTGCATGCATCGGCCCACTCGCACGGTGTGAACCTGCGCGTGATCGACGCCACCCACGTCGGCGTGTCGCTGGACGAAACCACCAGCCGCGAAGACATCGCGCTGCTGTGGACCGTGTTCGCCCACCCTGTCGGCGGCCCGGCCCATGGCCCGGACTTCGATGGCGTGGAAGCTGCCGTTGCACAGGCCTTCCCTGCTGCGCTGTCGCGCACCAGCGAGTACCTGAGCCACCCGGTCTTCAACCGCTACCACTCCGAAACCGAAATGCTGCGCTACCTGCGCAGCCTGGCGGACAAGGATCTGGCGCTGGACCGCACCATGATCCCACTGGGTTCGTGCACCATGAAGCTGAACGCGACTTCGGAAATGATCCCGGTCACGTGGCCGGAGTTCTCGAACATCCACCCGTTCGCACCGGACGCGCAGACCGTGGGCTACCGCGAAATGATCTCGCAGCTGGAAGAGATGCTGTGCGCGCTGACCGGTTACGCCGCTGTCTCGCTGCAACCTAACGCCGGTTCGCAGGGCGAGTACGCCGGTCTGCTGGTGATCCAGGCCTACCACCAGTCGCGCGGCGAAGGCCATCGCAACATCTGCCTGATTCCATCGTCGGCGCACGGCACCAACCCGGCATCGGCAAACATGGTCGGCATGCAGGTGGTCGTTACCGCTTGCGACGCCAGCGGCAACGTCGACCTGGCCGACCTGAAAGCAAAAGCTGAACTGCACTCGAAGAACCTGGCCTGCGTGATGGTGACCTACCCATCGACCCACGGCGTGTTCGAAGAAGGCATCCAGGAACTGTGCGAAATCGTCCACGGCCACGGCGGCCAGGTCTACATCGACGGCGCCAACATGAACGCGCTGGTCGGCGTTGCGGCTCCGGGCTCGTTCGGCGGCGACGTCTCGCACCTGAACCTGCACAAGACCTTCTGCATTCCTCACGGTGGTGGCGGCCCAGGCGTCGGTCCTATCGGCGTGGGCGCGCACCTGGCGAAGTTCCTGCCTAACCAGCGTTCGAACGGCTACATCCGCGACAACGCCGGCATCGGTTCGGTCAGCGCCGCGCCGTACGGTTCGGCCAGCATCCTGCCGATTTCGTGGATGTACATCGCGATGATGGGCGCGGAAGGCCTGACCGCCGCGACCGAAACCGCGATCCTGAACGCCAACTACATCGCGCGCCGCCTGTCGCCGCACTTCCCAGTGCTGTACTCGGGCCACGACGGCCTGGTGGCGCACGAGTGCATCATCGACCTGCGTCCGCTGCAGGATGCCACCGGCATCAGCAACGAAGACGTGGCCAAGCGCCTGATGGACTTCGGCTTCCACGCGCCGACCATGAGCTTCCCGGTACCGGGCACGCTGATGATCGAGCCGACCGAGAGCGAATCGAAGGTCGAGATGGACCGCTTCATCGATGCGATGATCGCCATCCGCGGCGAGATCGCCAAGGTGGAAAGCGGCGAGTTCGACAAGCTGGACAACCCGCTGAAATTCGCGCCGCACACCGCCGAGGTGCTGACCGCCGACAAGTGGGAGCGCAAGTACAGCCGCGAAGTGGCGGCCTACCCAGTGCCATCGCTGCGCAAGCAGAAATACTGGCCGCCGGTCGGCCGCGCCGACAACGTCTACGGCGACCGTAACCTGTTCTGCGGCTGCGCGCCAATGAGCGACTACGAGTAATCGTGTAAGTAACTGAGGGATGCGCGGTTCGCCGCGCTGTCCGAAGACCGCAGGCGAACCATCCGGTTCGGCCTGCGTTTTTTTATGCCTGCGCCGCGCGCGCCAGTGCGACGCCGCCGATGATGAACAGCGCCAGCCAGGATATGTGTCGCCCACGCGTGAACACCAGCGGCAGCACGCCAGCAGCGATCAACGTCCAGCCCAGCGTCTGCGCAGCGCTCATCGCGGTCAGGCGGCCTTGCGCCAGTTGGACCAACAGCGCGGCGAAGCCCCACAGCGCGATGGTGGTTTCGTGCCATACGAAGCGCAGCGTGCCGATGGTGAAGCCTGTTCCACCCAATAGCGGCGGCAGGTTATCGCGCCGGAACAGGCGGATCAGGATGTAGCGCTCGCCGAGGATGGAGTGCGCCAGGCCGAGTACGACGGCCAGCGTGGCGGCGAAATAAAGCAGCAGTGTCATGGAAATCCGGTCAGGTCGGTTCAACCGCTTCATTCTAGCGGATTTGACAACTTGAATTTATGTTTGACTTCATTTCATATGTCAGATATTCTTTACACATGAAATCGAAAACGCCTACTCCCAGCGGAGATCAATTGTTGAGCATGCTTGCGGCGCTGTCCAACCCGCACCGCCTGCGCATCGTTGCGATGCTGAAGTCCGGCGGCCGCAACTACGTCAGCCAGCTGGCGCGAGAGCTGGGCATCAGCCGGCCCTTGCTGCATCTGCACCTGCAGAAGCTGGAGGATGCCGGCCTGGTCGTGAGCCAGATGGAGCTGTCGCAGGATGGCAAGGCGCTGAACTATTTTGACGTGAGTAACTTCGACTTCGAACTGACTCCGGCCCTGATCGCCGAGGCGGTCAAGTCGCTGTCCAACAACCCTGAACAATAGAGGCAATTATGGCTGAGCATGTATATCTTTTGACGATCTGCCTCCCCCTGCTGGCGATCGTGATCATCGCGGCGATGCGGCATTTCTCCGCGATCCAGCAGGCCAAGCTGCGCTTCGCCCACGAGGAAGCGTACCGCGTGATCGCCGAGAAGGCCGTCGCCGCGCACACCGAGGCCGCCGCCTCGCTGGCGTCGATGGACGCCACGTTGTCGGAGTTGAAGTCGCGCGTGACGGCGATCGAGAAGATTCTGAAAGAAGTCGAGTAATCCCCTACCACCACCTGGAGCCACAAATGAACGAAGTTTCATTAGTACGTCTGTATATGCTGAGAGCCGTGTATCTGATTATCGCCGTGGGTCTGGGTCTGGTCATCTGGCCTGGCGTGATCCATCACGACAAGCCGTGGAGCCTGATGGGGGGCGTGGTCAATTGCATGCTGGCGGCGTTTGGCGCCTTATGCGCGCTGGGCGTGCGCTATCCCTTGCAGATGCTGCCGGTGCTGCTGTGGGAACTGTCGTGGAAAGTCATCTGGACGCTGGTCGTCGTCCTGCCCGCATGGCGCTCCGGCACGCTGGACGCAGGCACGATGGAAATATTCGTGCAATGCCTGGCAGTGATCATCATCCCGATCGCCATGCCTTGGGGCTACGTGGTCAAGAAATACCTGCGCCAATCCGGCGACCGCTGGTCTACCACGCAGCAAGCCTGATCGGTTCAATTGCGCACCGACGCCAGCCGCAGGCGCACCACACGCGGGGTGCCTGCCGGCAGTTTGGGTGGCGGTGGTTCCGCGCCCTCGTCCAGTTTGAACATCGCCACAGCCTCCGACAAGTTGACCGCCTGCCGCTGCAAGCTCGATGCCGCGCTGGCGGCCTGCTCGACCAGCGCCAGCTTCTGCTGCGTCACCTGATCCATCTCGACGATGGCCTGATGCATGCCTTGCAGGCCCTGCGCCTGCTCCGCGCTGGCCGCGCTGACCTGGCCGATGATATCCCCCACCTGCTGCACCGACGCCACGATCTCCGCCATGCTGCTGCCGGCCTCCTCCACCGAACGGCTGCCGCCCTCGATCTCCGCCATCGACTCAGCGATCAAGGCCTTGATCTCCTGCGCCGCCACGGCCGAGCGTTGCGCCAGTGCGCGCACCTCGCCCGCCACCTGCGCAAAGCCCTCGCCATGTTCGCCGGCGCGCGCCGCCTCCACCGCCGCGTTCAAGGCCAGCAGATTGGTCTGGAAGGCGATGCCGTCGATCACGCCGACGATCTCCACCACCTTGCGCGAACTGCCGCGTATCGCCGCCATCGTCACCACCAGCCGCTGCACCACGCTGCCGCCGCGCACCGCGAAGTTGGTGGCGCAGCGCGCCAGCTGGTTGGCCAGCTGCGCGTTGTTGGCCGTCTTGGTGACGGTGGCGCTCAACTCCTGCATCGAACTGCTGGCCTCCTCCAGCGTGGTGGCCTGCGCCTCGGTGCGCTGGGTCAGGTCGACATTGCCCATCGCGATCTCGCGCGACGCCGTGTCGATCGACTGCGCCGACGCCAGTATCGTCTTCAGCGTGGTGTTGAGATTGCGGATGCTGGTGTCCAGCGCGCGCGCCGTCTCGGCGATTTCGTCCTTGCCGTAGACGCGGTTCTTCACGGTCAGGTTACCCTCGGCCAGGTCGAGGGCGGCCGCGCCGATCTCGCCCACCTCCTTCAACAGCGCCCGCCGCACCGCCATCGTCACCAGCAGCGACAGCGTGATCGACAGCACCACCACCGACGGCATCACGGTCTGCAAGGTCTTGAACTCGGCCTCCGCGTCGCTGTAGGCGCGCGCGCTGAGCGACTGCTCCAGCCGCGACAACTCCTCCAATCGCTTCGCCACCACGTCGAAACCCCGCTCGGCCTTGGACATGGCATTGGTCGCCATCGACTGGTCCGCCATGCTCAACTCGATGACATCGGCAGTCGCCTTCACGTACTGGGCGTACGCCGCCTGCGACTGGGCGACGAAGCGGCGCTCGGCCGGATCGTTCTGGGTCGCCATCTCCAGCTGCGCGAACTGGCGGTCCAGCGCGGCGTGGCGGGCGTGGATGTCGCGCACCAGCGCATCGATGCGCGGCGGCGAGAAGCTGGCGTTGATCCAGGTGAGCAGCTGGTAGATTTCGGTGTGCGCGCGGTTGGCGCCGGCCACCAAATCGGCCGCCGCCTTGAGCCGCACGGCGCGCTGCTGCACCATGTCTTCCAGCCGGTGGTGCTGCCGTACCAGCCCGGCGAAGGCGCCCGCCGACAGTGCGATCAGCAGGATCAGCACCACGCCCGGCGCCAGCAGCAGCTTGGGGCCTATCCGCAGTTTGCTGAGCATGTCCACGGCTCAGTGCTTGTAGATACCGGCTTCCAGCGCCACATCGCCGACCCGCAGCACATAGGTGCTCTTGGCTTCCACCTTGCCGGTCTGCGGGTTGCGGAACTTGTAGTCGACCCAGCCAGAGCCCTTGCCCCTGGCCAGCGCCAGCATCTCCTGGCGGAACGCCTTGCCGTCGGCGTCCGGCACGTCCAGCAGGTTCTTGCCGATCAGCGCGGTGGTAGGATGGGCGATGGTGATGCCGTCCATGTCGCGCATCGCCAGGTACAGCGTGCCCTGGTTGAATTCCGGATCCTTGCGGTTGATGCGGGCGATCATCTCGGCCTTGCCGTGTGCGCGCACGAACTGTGCGCCCTTCTCGGCCAGCGCCATCGCGTCCTTCTCGTTGGGGGCGGCAAGGGCCTGCAGCGAGCATAGCAACAAAACGATACCGAATACAGCGCGCATGATTCCCTCCGGCAGGTAAGATGGTGTACTGTACGCCGCATGCAGCGGCGCAATCTTGCGTTTAGTCAACGGAGCACCATGAAAGCATCGATCAAAGCCGCGCTGGTCTCGGCCCTAGTGTTTCCCGGACTGGGCCACCTGGTGCTGCGGCGCGGCGTGCGCGGCCTGCTGTTCATCGTGCCGGCGCTGCTGGCGGCCGGCTACCTGCTGCGCGCCACGCTGGCGCTGGCCGCTACCCTGGTGGCCGACATCGAGACCGGCAAGCTGCCGCTCGATCCTATCCTGATCCTCGAACGCGTGCACAGCTCCGGCATCGACAATCCCGCCACCAACGGCGCCGCCTTGATCTGCATCATCTGCTGGATCGGTTCCGTGGCAGACGCGCTGTGGCTGGGACGCCACCGCTAGCATCGCGCGCCGGCGTACAATCGGTCGGCACCCGCCGCTTTCCCTCACCAGAAAGGATACGCCATGCCCGCTGCCTCGCACGTCCGCCATGCCCTGCCCCTCCTGATCGCCATCCTGCTGGCCGGCTCCGCCCAAGCCCAGGCCTCCGGCATCCGCCGCACCGTGGTCCAGAAGGCCGACGTCTCGGTGCCGGGCCGCGAGGCCGTCGTCGCCAGGGTTGAACTCGACGCCGGCGCCACCGCCGGCCGCCACACGCATCCGGGCGACGAGATCAGCTACGTGCTGGAAGGCGAAGGCGAGTTGCGCATCGACGGCGAAGACCCGCGCCGCGTCAAGGCCGGCGAATCCTTCGTCATCCCGGCCGGCACCGTCCACGACGCGCTCAATGTCGGCAGCGGCACGCTCAAGCTGGTCGGCGTGTACGTGGTCGAGAAAGGCAAGCCGCTGGCCACGCCGGCCAAGTAGTGTCATCACAGTTTCATCTGGCGGCGCTACAGTGGCGGCGCCACCATTGAATACTGACCGCTGATGATTTTTCCACCTCCCCGGGCCGCCTTGTGCGCGCTGGCCTGCCTGCTGGCCTGCCCCGCCGCCCAAGCAGGCCGTCCGATGACGGTCGACGACGCCGCCATCGCCGCTCCCGGCCAGTGCCAACTGGAGACTTACGCGCTGCGCGCCAATGACCTGGCCGAATACTGGGCCACGCCGGCCTGCAATGTGGGCGGCAGCTGGGAGCTGGCGTTCGGCGGCGCCTGGGCCGACGACACCTCAGGCCCGCACAGCCGCACCACGCACTACGGACGCCTGCAAGCCAAGACCGTGTTCAAACCGTTGGAGACCGATGGCTGGGGCCTGGGCCTGGTGCTGGCCGACCAGTTCCGTGCAGGACGCGGCGGCGATGGCGACCTGTCGGTCAACGTGCCGCTGAGCGTATCGCTGCGCGGCGACGCCCTGCTGCTGCACTTCAACCTGGGCATGATGCACGCCGAGAGCGAGCGCCGCCACCACTTCACCTGGGGCAGCGGCGCCCAGTTCAAGCTGGACGAACGCCACACGCTGACGGCCGAAGTGTACGGCCGCCAGCACAACGGCTCGCGCTACCAGTTCGGCATCGCCCGCGCGCTGATCGCCGACCGTCTGCAAATCGACGCCACCTGGGGACGCAGGCTGACGCGCGGCGCCGCCGAACCGGTGGTCACGCTGGGACTGGTGTTCCAGTCCAATTAAGCGCCGTCAGGCCAGCAGGCGGCCGGCCGGCAGCACAGCGGGCAGCACCATCAACCGTTGCCAGCGCCAGCGCAGCATCAACAGGCTGGCCAGCGCGATCGCCACGCCGATGCAGAACAATGGGAACTGCTGCACATGGCGCTCGACGCCAATCAGGATCAGGTAAGCCACGGTCGCCAGGAAAGTGCCGACCAGCGTCACCATCTGCGACGGCGATGCCGGCAGCATCGCATAGTTGCGCAGCAACGCGCAGGAGAACGGCAGCAGCGCGGCTGACAGCACAAAGGTCGACGCGTACAGCCGTGGCGCTCCCTGGATCACCATGTCGAGACCGGCCGCGCACAGCACCGCCACCAGCCACACCCGCAGGAAGCGCTTCAGCAAGGCAGCCCCCATCACGCGGTTGAGCTGCGCAGCCGGCGGCGCTGACGGCGCCAGGCAGTAGATGGCCTGTTCGGCGGCGTGGCGGGTCGCGCCCTTCACCAGTTCGAAGGCATACATCATCACCCCCACCAGCACGCAGGCCTGCATCACCGACGCACGCATCAAATCCCGCACCACAAACGTATCGCTGCCTGAGCACAGCACCGCCAGCGCCGCCGTCAGCGTCACCAGCACCGCATAGGCGTGGTAGCCGCCTTCATGCGCCGCCGGACCGAAGGTGTGCAGCAGCATGCTGCCCGGCGCGGCGCCGCCGCTGCTGTCGCGCCGCAGCGCGGAGCGATAACCCACGCGCAGCAGCATGCCCCAGCGGCTCCAGTTGTCGCTCTCGCCGCGCTTCAGCGATTCGCCCTGCAGCCGGCGCTGCAGCATGGCGTGGCGCGCGTGCCAGGCCCAGTGGCTGTCGCCGCCGCGCGGGAAGACCAGCCGCAGTCCCGCGCCGCCCAACGCCACCGCCGCGATCAGGCCGATGCCGGTCAGCGCCGGTTCGCCCAGCGGGCCGAGCACGTCCCACAGCGCGTGCAAGGGCTCCCGGAACAGCGACACCGAGCCAAGGATCAGCAGCGACGGCAGGAAGGCCAGCACGGCGTAGCGCTGCACGAACAGCATGTAGCAGAAAAAGAAGGCGGCGGCGACCAGCACGTAGCCGAAATGGCCGACCACCGCCGCCGCCATGGCAGCCACCAGCACGCCGCTGAGGCCCCACACCGCCATGGTCAGCACGACCAGGCGCTGGCGCAGCTGCGGCACCAGGCAGGCGTAGGCCGGATGGTTCTGCTGCACGGCGCTCTTCAGAAAAGCGCCGCACCACAACAGGATCAGGAAGGACGGCGCTCCGGCCATGACCGCCCATCCCGCGTCGCGGCGGTCGATCAAGCTGCTCGCGATCGGCGCCAGCACGGTCAGCGCCAGCACCAGCACCGTCATGCGCAGCATCATGCGGCTGGCGCAGCGGTCGCGCAGCACCTGCAACAGCAACTGGGTGTAGGCGGAACTCATTTGGTCACCTCGACAAACAGGTCTTCCAGGCTCAGGGTTTCCACGCGCAGATCGGGGCCGGCGCGCAGGTCAGCGGCTTCCTGCCCGCTCAAGCGCGCCAGGATGCTGACGCCGCCGCTGCGGTCCTGCTGGCGGCGGATCTCGTCGCGGAACTGCAAGCGCGCCAGCGCCGCCGCCGTGCCGGTGATGCGGTGCGCGCTTTCGAGCAGCTCGTCCAGCGGCGCCTGCAACGTGATCTTGCCGCCCTGGAGGAAGGCCACGTCCAGCGCCACCCGCTCCAGGTCGGACAGGATGTGGGTCGAGAAGATCACCGTCGTATCGCGCTCGATCACGCCGTCCACCAGTTCGTGCAGGAAGTCGCGGCGGCCGGCCGGATCGAGGCTGGCCACCGGTTCGTCCAGCACCAGCAGCGCCGGATCGTGGGCCAGCGCGCGGATGATGGACAGGCGCTGTTTCTCGCCACCGGACAGGCGGCCGATCTGCGTGTGCCGCGCCTCGCCGGCAAAGCCCCAGCGCTCCAGCAGGCCGGCCACCTTGTCGGCGTTCCAGCGCGGGTACAGGGCCTTGAAGTAGTCCAGCATCTGCAAGGGCGTGAGCCACTCGAACAGTTCGGACTTCTGCGGCACGTAGCCGATGGCCGCGCGCACCTGGTCGCCCAGCGCGGCGGCGGGCTGGCCGAACAGCGTGCAGGCGCCGCTGTCGGCCTCGCGCAGGCCGAGCAGGCATTCGAGCAGCGTCGATTTGCCGGCGCCGTTGCGGCCCAGCAGGCCGATCACCTTGCCCTGCGCGATGTCCCAGTTCACACCCTGCAGCACCTGCTGGCTGCCGAAGGATTTGTGCAGATTGGCGATGTTGACGATCGATGGTTTCATGCTTGTTCCTTCAGGATTTTTTTGAACAGGGCGAGGACGACGTCGGGATCGAGTTCCAGCTGGCGGGCTTCCGCTGCGGCCCGCTCCAGCGTGGGCCGCAGCAGGGCTTCGCGTTCGTGGGCGCTGTTGGCATGCGCCCTGCGCTCGGCCACCAGCATGCCGATGCCGCGGCTGCGCGACAGCAGGCCTTCGGTCTCCATCATGTTGTAGGCCTTGGACACGGTCATCGGATTGACGGCCAGCGCCAGCGCGACCTCGCGCACGGAAGGCAGCACATCGCCCGGCGCCAGCACGCGGGCGGCCACCAGGCGGCGGGTCTGCTCGATCAGCTGCCGGTAGATCGGCTCGGCCGAACCGGTGGCGATCGAGTACAGCGAAGGGGTATGGGAAGTCATCGCGTTTTGTATCAGTGTATTAGTTGACTAATACATTAATCCGCAAAACGCGCGATGTCAAACAAAATCGTTATCTCAGAAAGGATGGGAGCGGCGCTGGCCGGGTTGCCACAGCACGCGCGAGATGGTGCGCAGGGAAATGCCGGCGGCGGCAAAATAGTTGATCGCATCGATATGGCCGCGCAAGGCGTAGATGGCCAGGCCGTTTTCCACCAGCCGCGCCATCTGCTTGTCGGGTCGCGCCACCAGCCGCAAAGGCTGGCGCGGCACAGGCGCCATCGGGCGGGCCGGGGCGGCTGGCTGAATGCGATGGGGGTAGATGACGCCCACCACGCGTCCGGTTGTACGGTGTTCCATGATCGTCTCCGATAAGCTGGCAAGCTCAATAGCGCCAGCATAGAGCGATCGCTGCGGCGGATATGTGCGGCGGCGCACCGTGCGCCGCCGGCACTCCCCGTTCCTTACACCAGCTTGGCCGAATGCTCGCGGGTGGCGTGGAATTGCAGCTTGGGCCAGCGCTCCTGCGTCAGGCGCAGGTTGACGCCGGACGTGGCCAGGTAGGCCAGGTTGCCGGCGGCGTCGTAGGCGACGTTGTGGCCCAGCGCATCTTCGAAGTCCGACAAGGCCTTCTTGTCGTCGCTGGAAACCCAGCGCGCGCTGCTGATGCTGGTGCCTTCGAACACGGCGTCGACGCCGTACTCGTTCATCAAACGGCTGGCGACCACCTCGAACTGCAGCACGCCGACCGCGCCCAGCACCAGCTCACCGCCCTGCACCGGCTTGAAGACCTGCACCGCGCCTTCTTCGCCCAGCTGCTGCAAGCCCTTGTGCAGCTGCTTGATCTTCAGCGGGTTACGGATGCGCACCGAGCGGAAGAAGTCCGGCGCGAAGTACGGGATGCCGGTAAAGGTCAGCAGCTCGCCTTCGGAGAAGGAATCGCCGATCTGCATATTGCCGTGGTTGGGCAAGCCGATGATGTCGCCGGCGTACGCCTCTTCCACCTGCTCGCGCGAGGACGCCATGAACGTCACCACCGACGACACCTTGATCTCGCGGCCCAAACGCAGGTGCTTGACCTTCATGCCGCGCTCGAAACGGCCCGAGCACACGCGCAGGAAGGCGATGCGGTCGCGGTGGGCCGGGTCCATATTGGCCTGGATCTTGAACACGAAACCGGTGAACGGCTCTTCCTTCGGATCGACCGAACGCACGGTGGCGTCGCGCTCGCGCGGCGCCGGGGCCCAGTCGACCAGCGCCGACAGGATCTCGCGCACGCCGAAGTTGTTGATCGCCGAACCGAAGAACACCGGCGTCTGCACGCCGGCCAGGAACTGCTCCAGGTCGAACGGATGCGAGGCGCCGTGCACCAGCTCCACTTCCATCTTCAGCTGGTCCATCTCCAGCGGGAACATCTCCATCAGGCGCGGATTGTCGATGCCCTTGATGATCTCGAAGGCGCCGTCGGCCTTTTCCTCGCCGGCCTTGAACAGCATGATGGTGTCGTTCAGCAGGTGGTAGACGCCGCGGAAGTTCTTGCCCATGCCGATAGGCCAGGTCACCGGCGCGCACTGGATCTTCAGCACCGATTCCAGCTCGTCGAGCAGTTCCAGCGGATCGCGGGTTTCGCGGTCCATCTTGTTCATGAAGGTGACGATGGGCGTGTTGCGCATGCGGCAGACGTCGAGCAGCTTGATGGTCTGCGCTTCCACACCCTTGGCGGCGTCGATCACCATCAGCGCCGAGTCGACCGCCGTCAGCACGCGGTAGGTATCTTCCGAGAAGTCCTGGTGGCCGGGGGTGTCGAGCAGGTTGACCACGTGGTCGCGGAACTCGAACTGCATCACCGACGAGGCGACCGAAATGCCGCGCTGCTTCTCGATTTCCATCCAGTCGGAGGTGGCGTGGCGGCCGCTCTTGCGCGCCTTGACCGTGCCGGCCATCTGGATCGCGCCCGAGAACAGCAGCAGCTTTTCCGTCAGCGTGGTTTTACCCGCATCCGGGTGGGAAATGATGCCGAAGGTGCGGCGGCGCTGGACTTCACGCGCGATCAGGGCCGGCGTGCGGGCGCTGGACGTGGAGCCGGCGTCGTCGTTATTCTCGGGTGTTACGTTTTCGATATCGTTGACCATTTGTTCGCGATCTGAGGCGGGGCTGCAAAACCCTCGATTTTACCGATAGTTGGCCCCGCCGTGTGAACTGTTTGCCTCCGTTCACTCCCCTTTCACCCTGCGCCAGCCCGTGCGGTGGGCGTCGGCCGATATCTGTTCGGACAGCGGCGAGGTCTTGTTGGTGCCGTCGGCCAGCGTGGTGATCATCTTCAGCTGGCCGTTCGGCAGGCGGATGATGATGAAACCGACCGCCGCCGAGGTGTTCGACAGCGTCGCCCCCACCGGATGGCTGCCGATCGCCTGGCCGTTGCAGACGTTGACCTGGTACAGATTGCTGGAGCCGCCCACCGAGCACGACGACGACGAGGTCGGCAGGTTGGTGACGACGTTGGCCACGCCGCTGACGATCTGCGGATCCAGGTTCATGCGCTCGCCGGCGTTGACCGACCAGTCGAAATACCAGCCCTCCTTCTGCGCCAGGTCGACCGGGTTGGTGGTGACCTGGTAGGTGTTGACGTTGCTGCTGCTGCCCAGCAGGCTGAGCGTCTGCTTGACCATGGTCGAGCCGCGGATATCGGCGATCTGGCTGCCGGTGTCCTTCAGCAGGTACAGGCTCTGCACCGAGGTGTCCGAGGTGTCGGGCACGTCCAGCAGGCGGCCGGTGCCGAACAGCACCACCCGCACACCGGACGTGGTGACGGTCGACACGCCGCCGACGACGGATGTCACCTGCACCGCGCAGGTGGTCACGTCCGGCCGCGTGGTGATCGGCTTGGAGACGCCGGCATTGCCCATCAGGTTGACGGTGATGGCGCCGGACGGGTCGCTGAGGTTGAAGCGCCACATCTGGCCCTGGTTGTCGCCGCCGTAGACGAACTGGATGCGCGGATCGGCGCCCGGGTCGTCGCTGATGGCCGAGATCTTGGCCAGGCCGGACGGCGTGACGGTGTCGCCCGAGTTGTTGCTGATCTTGTAGAGCAGCTCGCCGGTGTAGGCGTCCAGGATGTACAGGAAACCCTTGCCGCTGCCGGTGCCGACGCCGTCGCTGCCCGGCACGTTGTTGTAGCCCGAGGTCAGGAACACCACCCAGCGGCCGTTGGCCAGCGTGCCGAACTGCGGATTGCCGAAGGTCAGGCCGAGGTCGCCGTCGCTGAGCGGGCAGACGGTGGTGTCGGCGCAGAATTCCCACAGCTGCTTGGGATTCTTGGTGTCGGTGATGTCGAGCGCATAGTAGCCGCGGCCGCCGCCGTTCAGGCCGGCCACCAGCACGGTGCGCCAGCCCAGCGCGCCGGCCTTGATGTCCGCCACTTCCGGCGAGCCGTCGGTGGTGAACTGGTGGTTGGTGCCGTAGGTGGTGCCGGCCAGCGCGTACAGCTTCTTCATCGTGATGCGCGGCACGTAGGCCCACAGCTCGACGCCGGTGGCGGAATCGAAGGCGTGCAGCATGCCGTCGTTGGCGGCGGTGAACACGGCGCCGGTGCGGTACTTGGCGCTGGCCGGGTTGCCGTAGGTGTCCTTGAAGACGGCGTAGTCCGGGTCCGGGAAATTGTTGCGCGGGTCGCGCACGAAGGCCGGCTTGGACGAGGCGATGTCGCCCAGCACGATGGGGATAGGCCCGGCCGCGCCGGACGGCGTGTTGGCCGTCAGCGTGTAGGCGCGGAACAGGCTGTCGTCGGCATACTGCTGCTGGCCGCGCAGGTAGTTGACCAGGTTGTTGCCATCGTTGACGATGGCCTTGTCCGCCGCCGACAGCAGCACGCATTGCGCCAGCGCCGTGCACTTGTTGGCGAACCAGCCGCCGGCCGGCCCCTTCATGTTGGCATAGCGGAATTCATCGGGCGTGCTGGCGTTGGCGCCGGACGTGTTGTACATGTAGATGGTGCGGGTGTCGCTGCTGTTGCCGACCTTCTTGCCCAGCGTGTCGCTGGTGGTCCAGGTGTTGGCGTTGCCGACGCTGCCGTCGGTGCTGTCGATCTTCTTGTCCGACAGTTCGCCATACCATTTCACGGTGGTGAAGGTATCGGAGAAAATATCGTTGTCGGTCAGCGTGATGTTCGGCGTCGAGGTCGCGGCAGCGGCTGCCGCGCCCACGTGCACCTGCATATTCGACAACGCCTCGCTCAGGCCGCTGACCACGTCTTTCGGATCCTGGGCGCTGAAGTATTTGCCGTGGCCGTTGATGGCCGCATGCCACAAGTCGTCGACCCGCTCCTGCACCGTGCTGGCGCCGTTGGTCACGTCGGGATCGGGCCAGACGTAGGCGCCGTTGGCGTTCCAAGGGCAGCCGCTGGTGGCCGCCGTGATCAGGTTGTAGAAGTCGCCGCCGGCCTTGGGCGCGCTGTCGTAGTTGGGCTCGTAGGTCATGACGCCGTCCACGCCCAGGCCGAGCGTGTAGGTGTTCATGTGCAGGTGGGTGTTCTCGCCGCCGGCCGCCGGCACCGAGCCGGGCTTGCTCATGTCCGGCTCCAGCGACGGCCGCAGCGACACCGTGCCGGTGCTGGAACCGCCGTTGTACCAGTGCAGCGCCACGTCCGAGATCGACGGCTGCGACTGCGCCCGCGTGTCGACGCAGCCGCGCGCCTGGGTGCAGAAGCGCGACGCGTTCTCGACGTTGTCGTTGTTGACCACGTTGGCCGTCGAGCTGCCGTTCCAGTAGCCGTCGGTGGTCAGTATCATGAAGTTCTGCTGGCACGGGTACTGCACCACTTCCTGGCCGGCCGCGTAGTTGTAGGGCGTCAGGTTGGCGTACATGCGGCCGACGTTGTCCATCGCGGTGCGGATCGGCGTCGAGCCGGAGGTGGTGGTGTTGTACAGCGTGGTGTACCAGCTGGAGCGCGCGCTGCCGGTGAAGTCGGCCGGCTTCAGGTCGATGCCGGCGCCGGCGCCGGCGTTCGACAGCTTGACGTAGCCGACCTTGTAGTTGGCGGTGATGGCCGAGAAGGCGATGCCGACCGAGGTCTTCATCATTTGCAGCCGGCTCTTGTAGTACACATACCAGTTGGCGAAGTTGGTCATCTCCTCGGCATAGGTGCAGGTGCTGCCGCCGCAGTCGGTGCGGTCGGCCGATTTCGGATAGGTCTGGCCGCTGACGATGTTGACCCGCACGAAGGGATTCGGCGCGCCGGAACCGGCCGACAAGGCGGCGGTGGTGGCCGGGATGGCGTCGTTGACGGCCGCCACGTAGCCGCTGGAGCCGGTCTTGGTCCAGCTGACCGTGCCCTGGTTGTCCATCGTGAATGCGCTGATGGTGCCGGTGTTGTCGGTCGCGCCCCAGTTCAGCAGGCAGACGCTGGTGTTGTTGTAGCCGCTCGGGCAGTTGCTGCTGCTGCCCAGGTAAGCCTTGATGGTGCCGGTGGTGCCGATGAAGTTGGCCAGTTGCGTGGCAATCTGCGTCGGCGACTGGGTCTTGCCCAGGCTCAGGTAGGCCGGGCTGCCGCCGGAGGTGGTGCCGACCAGCGCGGTGCCGGCATAGCTGAGGCTTTTGAGGATGGCGGTCAGCGACGACGAGGTGGCGGTCCCGGTAAAGCTGATCACGGCCTTGGCCGGCGCATAGGCCGTCACGACGGCGGTCGGCGCGGTGACGGCGATGCCCCAGCCGGCGCGCGAGTTGTCCGAGAAGGTCACGCAGTTGTTGACGCTGACGCTGCCGGTGCAGCTGACCGGCAGCACGGCCACCACGTTGTCGGCGCCGAGCGTGATGCCGAACACGCTGCACGCCGGCACCGTGGCCTGGCCGGTCGGGGTCTTGACGCAGGCGTAGTACAGGCTGGTGGAGGCGGCGCCCTTGCCCACCGAGGTGGCGATGATATTGGCGGCCAGCGCGCTGGCCAGCGTCTGCTGCTTGATCAGGCTGTTGGTGCCGGTGGCCGCGTTGACGGCGGCGTTGGTGATGGTGGTGCTGCCGTTGACCACCACGCTGCTGATGTTGAGCGAGGTGGCCGTGGCCGAGGCGCCGATGGCGATGGTGCCATAGGAGGCGGTGGCGCCGGCCGGCTTGGAATACGCCGGGTAGATGAAGGCCCCTACCCGCTTGCCCTGGCACTGGGTCAGCAGCTTGTCGCTGCACCAGCGCACCTTGGCCGCCACCGGATAGCCGGACGGCGCGGCGGCGCCGATCGCGGTCGACTGGCACACCTTCATGGTGTCGTCGGTGCAGAACTGGCCGACGCCGATGGTGTAGTAGTACGGGCCGGTGGTGATCGCGGTCGCGGTCTGGTAGGTGGCGTCCGGATAGGTGTAGCTGGCGGTGTTGAACTGGCAGGTGCCGCCCGAGCACCACTTCAAGTCGGGGAAGCCGGTCACCAGGTTGATGTTGGCCGACACCGTGGTGCCGAACAGGTCGGCCTTGTGGGCGCCGAAGCCGTCGCCGCTGACCGAAGTCCAGTTGCTGGTGTTGGCGGCGGTCTGCTCGGGATAGTAGCTGCCGTCGTACTTGATCGGCACCACGTAGCGTATCGTCGGGTTGTAATACTGCTTGTTGAAGTCCGGGCTCATGAACGGCGGATGGCCGACCGCGCAGGCGGTGATGCCGGCCTGCAGCGTGGCGGCGCTGCGGCACAGGTTGTCGTTGACGTAGTCCGGCGTGTAGGTCTGGTCCATCGAGCCGGAGTTATCGAACAGCAGCATCAGGTTGGGCTTGACGGTGCCGGTGCCGGTGATGTTGAGCAGCGGCACCTGGGCGATCTGGGTGGTCGCGGCCGGGGCCAGCAACGGAGCGCACAGGGCCAGGCCGGCCAGCGTGGAGTAGAGCTTGTTCATGATGGTTCCATTCAAAAAAACGGCGGCCTCACGGCCCTTTCATGACGACGGCTTGCGTGACCACATTGCCGCCACGGGCGCCGACGATGCGCGCCGTCACCACGTAGTGCAGTTGCGGTTGGTCCAGGTAGTTCGGGCTGTCGGCGCGGCCGCTCTTGCCGTAGGGGACGCCCGACTTGGAGTTCGGCCGCGCCGAGGTCAGCAGGCAGCGGTTACCGGGCGCGTTGAAGGCGCCGGCGAAGTCGCACAGCCGGTGGATCACGTACTCGACCCGGTTGCCCGAGGGATCGGGCGCCAGCGTCACCGAGCCCAGCCAGAAGGCCGGGTTGCTGGCGGTCCAGTTCGGCGACAGCGTGGCGACATAGCCGTTGGCGGGCTGGTTGTTTTCCAGCAGCGAGGCGCTGGGCATGGCGCGCAGGTAGGCGAACGCGGTGTGGATGCCGAGGTCGGTCGCCTTGCTCAGCGACGCGTCGTAGGCCAGGTTGGACGTGGTCAGCGTGGTCGAGGTGCTGGACTTGAGCAGGTAGATGCTGCTGACCAGCATCACCGTCAGCATGATCAGCATGATGGGCAGCGCGATGCCGCGTTGTCGGGTCTGCGGGCGCATCAAGGCCTCCATTGGGCGTTGCGGATCTGCACGATGGTTTCGAACACGCGGTAGCGATAGCACTTCCACGACGCCGTGTCGCCGGCCACCGCCACGTTGACCTGCACCGGCGCCGCCGCCACGCCGGTGGGCGTGCTGCTGGCGAACACCGTGGGCGCCACCGGCGTCGCGGTGCACAGCCCGGCAGAGTTCGGCTTCTCGGTATTCTTGCTGCGCGCCACCACGGCGATGCGCACGGCGGCGATGCGCTGGTAGTCGCCGGGGCTGCCGGCCACGCCGTCGCTGTCGGCGTCTATCATGCTGCCGCTCCAGGCGGTGATCTGCATGCCGTCGGCGCCGGGGGCGGGATCGTAGGGCTTGGGGCCGGGCGGACGGGTATCGAACCCGTACTGGGCCTTGATGCTGACCACATTGTCGGTCACGGACACGCCGGCAGATTCGGCGCCGGCCAGTTCGGTGGCGCGCAGCAGCAGCACGCCGTTGGCCACCGTCCAGGTATGGAAGTGCATCAGCGCCGGCGAGCCGAGGTTGTAGATGTAGGCCAGGTTCTGCTTGTACGGATTGGCCAGGCCGGCGATGCCGTTGAAACGGTAGGCGCCGCCGCTGTTGACCAGGATGGTGCTGTTGGGCGGCGGGCCGAAGCCGGACAACTGGAACAGCGTGCACTTGCCGCTGCCCGGCGTCAGCGGCGCGATCACCATCACGTCGCCGTTGTTGAAACCATAGGGATTCTTGCTGTCGACGGTGAGGGTGTTGCCGACCGTGTAGTCGGCGAACAGCTTGATCGAACCGGCGCCGGCCTGCGAGGTGCCGCTATTGAACGAGATCAGGTCGGGATTGGCGCCGTTCGACTGGATCACCACCGGCGCCAGCGGCGTGATGCTGGCGCCGGCGCGCGGCATGGCGGGCAGCACGTAGCCGCTGGCGTCGGAGAAGCTGGTGTCGCAGCCGGCCACCATCGGATCGTTCAGGCCCCAGCCCGCCGCCGTGGCGTCGCTGCTGAGCGAGAACAACGCCAGCATGCCGTTCTGCATGCTGTCCGAGCCGCCGACGGCGGCATCCTTGTTTTTCTCGCCGCTGACGATCAGGCGCGTGGCGAACAGCAGCGCCAGCAGGCCAATCACCACGCTGACCATCAGTTCCACCAGCGAAAAACCCGGCGAACCACCGCGAAGGCGGCGCAAGAGAGAGGCGTTCATATCAGATCGCAATATAGGAAGTGACCAGATGCTGATTAGGGGCGTCGCCCGCCTTGCGTTTCCACTTGATGGAGATGTCCACCTGCACCCGCAACTGCTGCGGCGTGACCGTCACGCCGATGACCGAGCCCGGTATCGCGAGCTGGGTTTCATCGACCCAGGGCTTGATGGCGGCGGTCGGCGTGCCGCCCTCCGTGACGCTGTAGTTCAGCACGTTGTTGCTGTCGGCATTCATCACGCCCAGCAGTTTTTCGCCGGCCAGGGTGGCTTCGGCGCGCTGGCTGGCGTCGGACAGCGCCGCATAGGCGCGCGCCTGCAGGCCGATGGTGCCGACCAGGCCGATGCCGAGGATGACGATGGCCAGCATCGCCTCCAGCAGCGCGATGCCGCCCTGGCGCCGGGCGGGCCGGCAGCTGGTGACGCGGTGGGGATGGGTTTTCATGGCGGACAGGCCCTGGTGTCGTTGGCGGGAGCATGCGGATCGCATTTGCTGGCCATGCCGGCCAGCGTGATCACCAGCGCCACCGCCGGTACCTCGGCCGCATACTGGGAGGCCGGGTTCAGGCGCAGGCTGGTCATGCGCTGGGCAAAGCGGGTATCGACCCAGCCGATCGGCGTGTAGTACACCTGCGAGCTGCCCTCGGGCAGCGTGCTGGGCAACAGCACTTCGGAACTGGGCAGCGCATCGGCGGCGCGGTACACCGACTTGTAGCCGGCCACGCCCTCGGGATCGTTGGCGGCCGGGGCGTTGACGGTCGACCATCCGGGCTCCGCCGCGCCGCACTGCGTGAGCGGCGAGACGAAGCAGATGTCGACCTGCCAGTCCATCTGGCCGGTGCTGACGTTGGGGGTCAGCGAAATGCGGCTGAAGCTGTTGTGCATGACGGCCTGGCGGCGCGCCATGCTGAAGCCGTCGGCATAGAACTCGCTGGCGCCGCGGGTGCGGTTGTTCAGCAGCCAGCTGCTGGCGTTCGGTATGCCGATCGCCAGCATGAAGGCGAAGATGGTCAGCGCCAGCAGCAGCTCCAGCAGCGTGAGGCCACGCATGCTGCGCCGGGCCGGCGGCGTCAGTTGGAACATGCGCCACCCTTATGGTCCACCCAGCACGAAGCGCTGACGCCCCAGCCGGTCGGACTGCCGGTGGTGGCGTGGGTGCCGTTCTGGTCGATGGTGTAAACGAAGCCGTTCATCTTGCCGATGCCGGTCGCCGTCAGCGTGTAGCTGGAGGCGGTGGCCGAGCTCAGTGCGTAGGTGAAGTTGGCGGTGTTGCCGGGGAAGTTGCTGGCGCCGTTGAAGCCGACATAGGTGCGGTTGTTGGACCAGAATTGCTCGGCCGCAGGCTGCGCGCCGCCCAGGCCGGTGAACGCTTCGCTGAGGCGGCCGCGTATCACGTAATCGCTGTAGGCCGGGATCGCGACCGCCATCAAGATGCCGACGATGGCCACGGAGACCATAATCTCGATCAAGGTAAAGCCTTTTTGTGCACGCTGCATGGCCCGCTCCCGGTGAGTTTTCTATGCACTGGAGTGTAGCGGGCCAAGCTTGCATTACCCTGAGGAAATGCTGACAAATTCCTGACAACGGCGAAAATCAGCAAAAATGCACGGAAAATAGTGCGCCGTGGCCGCCGGCGGCGTCGGCGATGGCCAGGCTGGCGCCGTGGACGGCGGCGATGTCGCGCACGATGGCCAGGCCCAGGCCGCTGCCGGCGGTCTTGTCGTCCAGCCGCACGTAGCGGCTGAACACCTGCTCGCGCTTGGCCGGCGGGATGCCGGGGCCGTTGTCCTCGACGGTCAGCCAGCCGCCCTCGCCGTCCGGCCGGCACGCCACCGTCACCGTGCCGCGCGCCGGCGTGTAGCGGATGGCGTTGTCGATCAGGTTGTCGATCAGGTCGCGCAGCAGGAAGCGGTCGCCCAGCACCGTCACCGGCTGCAGGTCGAAGCCGAGGTCGATGGACTTCAGCGTGGCCTGGTCGACGAAGGATTGGACCGCGTCTTCCACCAGGGCGTTCAGCGCCACCGGCTCCAACCGGGTTTTTTCGAAGTGGCCGGGCTCGGCGCGGGCCAATGCCAGCAGCTGGTTGGTCTGCCGTATCATGCGCTCGGTGGCCGACAGCATCAGCTTGAGCGAGGGGGCGGTCTCCGGCCCGGCGTGGCGCTCGCCCAGCCATTCGAGCTGGGTCTTCAAACCGGCCAGCGGCGTGCGCAGCTGATGCGCGACATTGGCCAGGAATTCCTGCCGCGCCTGCGCGCCCTGGCTGACCTTGTCCAGCAGGCCGTTGAAGGCCGCCACCACGGGTTCCAGTTCGTAGGGCACTTCGGCCGGGGCGATCGGTTCGAAGTCATCGCCGTCGCGCGCGTTCAGGCCGGCGCGCAGGCGGTTCAACGGCAGCAGGCCGTTGCTGACCGAGAACCAGATCAGGCCGACGCAGGCCAACGCGAACAAGGACTCCAGCAGCAGCAGCGCGCGCACCACGGCCTGGCGGATCTGGGTGCGCTTGCGCAGCGTCTTGGCGACGCCGATGTAGGCGTGCACCGGAGTGGCGTTGGCGTTCAGCGTCAGCCGCAGCGCGACGCCGCGCACGGCTTCGCCGCGCACGCTGCCATCGAAGGCCGCGGCCGGCTTGGCGGCGCGCGCGCCACCACCCGACGCGCCCAGCGCGGCTTGCGACAGCGGCGGGAAATCGGCGTCGCCGGCGATGGCCAGTCCGGCCTCGTCGCGCACCACGAAGTAGACGGCGTCGCTATCGTCGGTGCGCAGCACCTGCTCGGCCTGGCGCGGCAAGTCGATGCGCAGCTTGCCCTGGTCGGCGGCCAGGCGCGCGCCCAGCGCGGCGGCGGCGTCGGACAGGCTCTGGTCGAAGGCCAGCTGGGCCGGCAGCCAGGCCAGCATATAGGTCAACGCGCCGCCGGCCAGGTTGATCAGCAGGATGGGCCCGATCAACCACTTCAGCAGCCGCAGCCGGATGCTATTCATGCGCGGCCGGAGTCTGCTCCAGCATGTAGCCGAAGCCGCGTATGGTGCGGATCGACACGCCGGCGTCGGCGATCTTCAATCGCAGGCGGGAAATGTAGACCTCCACCGCATTCAGGGTGAGGTCGTCGCCCCACGGCAGGATGGCGTCGATGATCTGCTGCTTGGACACCACGCGCGCGCCGTGCTGCAACAGGTACTCCAGCACCGCCCACTCGCGCACCGACAGTTCGATGGTCTTGTCGCCCACGCGGGCGCGCTTGGCCGACAGGTCCAGCGCCAGATCGCCCAGCGCCAGCAAGGCCGGCTTGGGCGTGTTGCGCCGCGCCAGCGCGCGCAGCCGCGCCACCAGCTCGGCGGTGGCAAAGGGCTTGACCAGGTAATCGTCGGCGCCCAGCTCCAGGCCGCGCACGCGGTCCTCGATGGCGTCGCGCGCCGTCAGCAACAGCACCGGCACCTGGCTGCCGCGCGCGCGCAGGCGCCGCACCACTTCGAAGCCGTCGATGCCGGGCAGGCCGATGTCGAGCACCACCACCTCGGTGTGCTCGGCGCGCTGCAACAGCGCGTCGGCCTGCGTGCCGTTGCCGACCACCTCGACCGCCATGCCATGGCCGCTCAAAACACGGCTCAGGCCATCGGCCAATACGGCGTCATCTTCCACTACAAGTACATGCATGATCTGTGCGCCAGTCGAAGTGATTTTGTGCATTATGCACGCGCGCCCCAGAGAAAAATAGGGGTCGTGTAGGACCAGGACTACAAAGTGCCATGCTGCAAGCCTACATTTGTGCGTCTGCTCCTCTTATGTTCGCAATCTAACAAAACCCCTAAAGTTATACCCACACCGCAGCACAGCTTCGGTGCTCTTGTATAGCCAGATTGTGAGGAACAAAATGAACAACACCCAACTTAACGCAACCAAAAAAACCACCGCGCCACGCATGGCGCCTGGTTCGAAAGAATTCAACGTTGCGTCGCGGCCTGTTGTCAGCTACAGCGGCGCCCAGCAGAACGAACTGCTGGCCGCACTCCCGCGCGAGGTGCTGGAATCGCTGTTTGAACACCTGGAACTGGTGACCCTGCCCTTCGGCAAAGAATTGTTTGAATTCGGCGGCGCGATGGAGTACGTGCACTTCCCGACCACCGCCATCGTCTCGCTGCTGTACGTAATGGAAGACGGCGCCACCACCGAGATCGCCGTTGTAGGACATGAGGGCGTGGTCGGCGTCTCGCTGTTCGAAGGCGAGCGCGCCATGTGCAGCGCCGTGGTGCAAGCGGCCGGCTACGGCTACCGCATGAAGGCCCAGCATCTGCGCGACGCCTTCAACCAGGGCGGCGCCCTGCCCGCGCTGCTGATGCGCTACAACACCGCGCTGTTCGCGCAGATGGCGCAGAACGCCGTCGGCGGCCGCCACAGCTCGATCGAACAAAAGCTGTGCCGCTGGCTGCTGGACCGCCTGGACCGCTCGCCATCGAACGAATTGAAAGTAACGCAGGAAATGATTTCCATCATGCTGGGCGTGCGCCGCGAAAGCATCACCGCCGCCGCCGGCAAATTGCAGGACGACGGCCTGATCACCTACCGCCGCGGCAACATCACTGTGCTTGATCGCTCAGGCTTGGAGGCGTATGCGGGTGAGTGCTATAAGGTGGCGAAGACGGAATACGACCGTCTGCTGGTGGATGTAGCACGCTGCTAAGCACTTCGGCGATGGCCGGAGGCAGGGCCACGGCCGCATCGGCACGGCGCTCTTCCGCCGGCGCGCGATTGCGCAGTGGGATGGAAACTTCGATGCAGGTCCCTGCATCGTTACGGCCGCGACGGATAGTCAGCGAGCCACCGAGCAACAGAGCGCGTTCGCGCATGCCCAGCAGTCCATGCGACATGGGCTTGACGATGGTGTTGGAGGCGATGCCGATGCCGTCATCGATAATCCGCAGCACCAGGCCATCGTGGTTGCGGTTCAGCGTGACGGTAACGCGGCTGGCCTTGGCGTACTTGCGGATATTGGTCAGCGATTCCTGCACGATGCGGAACAAGGCGATCGACAGGTCGCCCGAATTGCGCGCCGTGTTTTCGATATCGGCGCTGACATCGCAATCGCAGCGCACCTGGGCCAGACGGCTGAACTCGTTGCAATAACTTTCAATGGCGGCGCACAAGCCCAGATTGTCCAGCAAACTCGGACGCAGGTTCTCGACGATGCGGCGCTTCATCTCCACCGTTTCCACCAGCGTGGCGCGGGCGCGCTTGAGTTGCGCCGCCAGTTCCGGATCGGTCTTGTTCAACTGCTGGGTGACGGCGGCGATATCCATGCTGATCGAGGTCAGGTTGGCGCCCATCTCGTCATGCAGCTCACGCGACAGCCGCACCTTCTCTTCCTCGCTGATGCTGATCAGGTGGCGCGACAGCACCGACAACTGCTCGGTACGCTGCTCGACTTGCGATTCCAGATTCTCGTTGGCGCTTTGCAGCGCGTGCTCGACCTGCGCGCGGTTGGCGAAACTGCGCCGCACCAGCTGGTAGAACATGATCAGCACGACGATGGCGACGGCGTTGATGCCCATGCCCAGCAGCACCGCCTTTTGATATTCCTGATAGAACATGGCGCTGCGCGAGGCCATGGTTTCGTTCTGTTCCTGCTCCATGATGACGACCTGCAGGCGGATCTCGTCCATGCTGGCGCGGCCATCGCTGAGCTTGGCGATCTTGACGATCTCGTCCAGCCCGCCCTCGCGGTAGACATCGATGGCCTGGCTCATGATGGAGAGGCGGCGGCGCACCAGCGTGTGCAGCTGCGCCAGGTTCTTCAGCTGCGACGGATTATCGGCCAGCAGCTTTTCCAGTTCTTTGAATTCGATTTCGGTTTCCGCCAGCGCGGTCTTGGTCGGCCCCAGATAGGCGTCGCGGCCCGACAGGAAATAGCCGCGCATGCTGCTCTCGGCATCGAGCACCAGCACGTTCAGATATTGCAGGCGGTCAGCCACGCGCGCGGTCTGGCCCAGCAAGACCTGGGCGCCGCGCAGTGCTTGCAGATTGTGGAACAGGCTAAATCCGTTGACGATCAGCAGCAGCGCGCAGGTCACGCACAAGACGGTCTTGTACAGCGGCAGGCGATGATGCGGCGCTGTTTCGACAGTGAAATACATCCTGATGAGTTTCCTTCACTTGGGTTAATCCGGGGCGGACATACGCCACACTAGCCGAATTATAGACCCACGGAGGATAGGATGCTTTTTGAAGCGGGCGCCAAGCGTGCGCGCCCCGGGAGATCAATCGAGCAGATTATTCTTCATCGCGTAGTACGTCAGGTCGGAATTCGACTGCATGCCCATTTTTTCCATGATGCGGGTGCGGTAGGTGCTGACGGTTTTGATGCTCAGCGACAGCGCCACGCCGATGTCGGACACGGTGGCGCCGCGCGCCAGGCGCAGGAAGACCTGGAATTCGCGGTCGGACAACTCGGTATGCAGCGCCGTGTTGGGATCGCGGTCGAAGCTTTGCGCCAGCAGCTCGCCGACGGTGGAGCTGACATAACGGCGGCCCTGGTACACGGTGCGCACGGCGGTCATCAGCTCGTCGGCTTCGCATTCCTTGTTCAGGTAGCCGTTGGCGCCCATCTTGAACAGGTTCAGCGCATACTGCTGCGCCGGATAGCCGGACAGGATCAGCACCGGCAGGTCGGGCTGCCCCTGGCGGATGGTACGCAAGGTATCGATGCCGCTCTGGTCGGGCATGGCGATGTCGAGCAACAGCACGTCGCAAATCTCGCGGCGTGCAATATCCAGCGCTTCGCGGCCGGTACCGGCTTCCGCCACCACGTCGAAGTCGTCCGCCGATGAAAAAATCTGTTTGAATCCCGCTCTTACTATCTGATGGTCGTCACAAATGGCAACGCGTATCATTGTTTCCCCTCGTCTTGTCCGGTCGATGCGGCTTGGGCCCCGCCGGACTGCACGCCACCGTCCATCAGCCTCGCTGATGAATGAATAATGTTGAAATTATAGCAGCAATCATCCCGCTAGCTGCGCTACGCAGCAGCAGTGCGCATTACACCGGCTTGAGCAAGCTCAAAATCTCCAGCAATTCACCGCGTATCATGTCGCGGTCCAACGGTGCCGGCAGCTCCGCCGGCGGCACGCCGCCGACGGCCAAGCCGCCATCATACTCCGCCGCCGCGCCATCGTACGCACGACTGTCCAGCTTGTTCCGGGCGCCGCTGATCGTGAAGCCCTGTTCGTACAGCAGTTCACGGATGCGGCGTATCAGCAGCACCTCGTGGTGCTGGTAGTAGCGGCGGTTGCCGCGCCGTTTGACCGGCTTGAGCTGCGTGAACTCCTGCTCCCAGTAGCGCAGCACGTGCGGCTTCACGCCGCATAGCTCGCTCACTTCACCGATCGTGAAATAGCGCTTGGCCGGGATCGGCGGCAGCACAACCAGTTCGGATTTGGCGAGGCGGTCATTCATCACGGCTCAGTCCCACTCAGGCGGCGCGCGCCATCGGATTTGTCTCTTCGACCATGCCCTTGAGTTTTTGGCTGGCATGGAAAGTCACCACGCGGCGCGCCGTGATCGGAATTTCTTCGCCGGTCTTCGGGTTGCGGCCTGGACGCTGCGGCTTGTCGCGCAGCTGGAAGTTGCCGAAACCGGACAGCTTGACGGCTTCGCCGCGCTCCAGCGCATTGCGAATCTCGTCGAAGAAGGTTTCCACCATGTCCTTGGCCTCGCGCTTGTTCAAGCCGACCTGTTCGAACAACAGTTCGGCCAGCTCCGCCTTGGTCAGCGTAGGCAAATCTTTTTCTGCATCCTGGCGTACCTTGGCCACCTGCATGGCCCGATGCAAATCGGCAGCCAATGCGGATTGGAGTACGGCGGAATCGACGTCGTTATTATTAATTTTCCTGCCCTGCCTTATCTAAGAACGAATGAGTCCGGCAAAGGCCGGACTCCCAAATGGTCAAAAATGACGATTTTACAACAAGTTGTGCTGCTTGCTTACGTACGCAGACGCGCGCCGTGTTTTTGCTTGGCGGCGTCGCCGACGGCGCTCATCACAGCCTCGACCACATCGTCTTGCAGCGTATTTTGAGTATCTTGCAAGCTAAAGCGGAAAGCAAGCGATTTTTCGTCCGCCTCCAGTCCTTTACCACGATATTCATCAAACAAAACAATGGCTTGCACGATCTTGCCATGCGGATTTACTTGCACAGCAGCATTAAATGCATCCAGCAGATCTTGCGCTGGAACGTCTTGCTTGACCACCACTGCCAGATCGCGGGTGGCGCCTGGGAACTTGGAGATCTCTGCATATTCTGGCACAGATCGTTGCTGCAAGGCAATTGCATCGACCTCGAACACGACCGGAGCGTGCGGCAGCTCGTACTTCTGCAGCCAACGCGGGTGCAGCTCGCCGATGAAGCCGATCACCTTGCCGTCCAGCAGCACGTGCGCCGAGCGGCCCGGATGCAGCGCCGGGTGTTCCGCCTTGACGAAGCGCAGCGACAGCGGCGCGAACAGGTGCTCCAGGTCGGCCTTGAGGTCGAAGAAATCGACCGCGCGGTTGTCCTGGCCCCACTGCTCGTCAGCCACATTGCCGTAGGCCATGGCGGCCACGCGTTTCGGCTGGTGGTAGCCGGCCACGGTCAGCGGACCGTCCGGAATGCTGTCGTCGCGCAGATAGATGGCGCCGACTTCGAACAGGCGCACGCGGCTGGTCTTGCGGTTCAGGTTGTAGCGCACATTGGCCACCAGGCTGCCGATCAGCGTCGAGCGCATCACGTTCATCTGGCTGGCGATCGGGTTCCGCAGCTTGATCGGGTTGGCGTTGCCGCCGAAGTCCTGTTCCCAGGCCGCATCCACAAAGCTCATGTTGACCACTTCCTGGAAGCCCAGGTCGGCCAGCTGGTGGCGCACCGCGAACAGCGAACGGGTGTTTTCCGGCGCGATGATCATGGTGTTTGCAGCCACCGGCGCCACGGTCGGGATGTTCTCGAAACCGTAGACACGCGCAACTTCCTCGATCAGGTCTTCCTCGATCTCGATGTCGAAGCGGTACGACGGCGAAGTTACCGAGAACACGCCATCGGCCAGCGTGAACGGCAGCGCCAGGCGGGTGAAGATGTCGGCGATGGTCTGGTCGTCCAGCGCCACGCCGATCACTTTCTGGGCGCGGGCGGTACGCATCTGCACCGGCGCGCGCTTCGGCACGTTGACGATCTGGTCGTCGACCGGACCGACCTGCGTGGTCGGCGTGCCGCAGATTTCGATCAGCAGCGAGGTGATGCGCTCGATGTGCTCGACCGTGGTCGCGTAGTCGACGCCGCGCTCGAAGCGGTGCGCCGCGTCGGTCGAGAAGTTGTACTTGCGGGCGCGGCCCTGGATGGCGTTCGGCCACCAGAATGCGGCTTCCAGGTAGATCGATTCGGTCTCCAGCGAGACGGCGGTGGCGTCGCCGCCCATGATGCCGGCCAGCGATTCGATTTCCTTGTCGTCCGAGATCACGCCTACCCATTCGTCGACGGTGACGGTGTTGCCGTTCAAGAGCTTGAGCGTTTCGCCGGCTTTACCCCAGCGCACGTTCAGGCCGCCGTGGATCTTGGCCAGGTCGAACACGTGGGTAGGACGGCCCAGCTCCAGCATCACGTAGTTGGAGATGTCCACCAACGCCGACACCGAGCGCTGGCCGCTGCGCTCAAGGCGCTGCTTCATCCAGTCCGGCGTGGCGGCTTTGGCGTTCAGGTTGCGGATCACGCGGCCGGAGAAACGGCCGCACAGGTCCGGCGCAGAGATCTTCACCGGCAGCACTTCGGCGCTGTTGACGGCGACCGGGCGGAACGACGGCACGTGCAGCGCGACGCCGGTCAGCGCCGACACTTCGCGCGCCACGCCCAGCACCGACAGGCAGTCCGCCTTGTTCGGAGTCAGCTTGATGGTGAACTTGAGGTCGTTGAGCGCGTAGTAGTCGCGGAAATTCTGGCCGACTGGCGCGTCGTCCGGCAGTTCCAGCAGGCCGCTGCCCTCTTCCGACAATTTCAGTTCCTTGGCCGAGCACAGCATGCCTTGCGACTCGACGCCGCGCAGCTGGCCAACCTTGATTTCAAACGGCTTGCCATCAGCGCCAGGCGGCAGCACGGCGCCGGCCATCGCGCATACGACCTTCAGGCCCGGGCGCACGTTCGGCGCGCCGCAGACGATGTTGAGCAAGGTGCCGGTGCCGACATCGACCTGGCAGACGTTGAGGCGGTCGGCGTTCGGATGCTTGGCCATATCGCGCACATGGCCGACGACCACGTTGGAGAACGGCGGCGCCACGGCTTCGACTTCTTCCACTTCCAGGCCGGACATCGTCAGCAGATGGGCCAGTTCGTCCGAAGTCATCTTCGGATCGACCATGGTACGGAGCCAGTTTTCGGAGAATTGCATAATCAAGCCTTCAAAGATAGTCCGACGGGAGCGCACGCATTGCGGCGCTCGACCGTTTCGTTATTGTTAGTTGAACTGCTTCAGGAAGCGCAGGTCGCCTTCGTAGAACAGGCGCAGGTCGCTGACGCCGTAGCGCAGCATCGTCAAGCGTTCCAGGCCGGAGCCGAAGGCGAAGCCGATGTACTTTTCCGGGTCGAGACCGAAGTTGCGCACCACCGAAGGGTGCACCTGGCCCGAACCGGAAATCTCCAGCCAGCGGCCCTTCAACGGACCGGAACCGAAGGCGATATCGATCTCGGCCGACGGCTCGGTGAACGGGAAGTACGATGGACGGAAGCGCACTTGCAGGTCGTCGGTCTCGAAGAAGGCCTTGACGAAGTTCAGGTACACGCCCTTGAGGTCGGCGAAGCTGATGTTCTCGGCGATCCACAGGCCTTCGACCTGGTGGAACATCGGCGAGTGCGTGGCGTCGCTGTCGACGCGGTAGGTGCGGCCCGGCGCGATCACCTTGATCGGCGGCGTGTGGCTGCGGGCGTAGCGCACCTGCATCGGCGAGGTGTGCGTGCGCAGCAGCAGCGGCTTGCCTTCGCTGTCGTTGCCTTCGATGTAGAAGGTGTCTTGCATGGAACGGGCTGGATGGTTTTCCGGGCTGTTGAGCGCCGTGAAGTTGGTCCAGTCGTTTTCGATTTCGGGGCCGTCGGCCACGTCGAAACCGATGGAGCGGAAGATCTCTTCCACGCGCTCCCAGGTCCGCATCACCGGGTGGATGCCGCCGCCGGCGCGACCGCGGCCAGGCAGCGAGACATCGATGGCCTCGGCGTTCAAGCGGGTTTGCATCTGGGCGTCGGCCAGCGCATCGCGCCGGGCCGTCAGCGCCGCTTCAATCTGCCCTTTGGCAGCATTGATCAGGGCGCCCTGCGCCTTGCGCGCTTCAGGGTCCAGCTTGCCCAGACCCTTCATCAATTCGGTGATCTGGCCGGTCTTGCCCAGATATTTGGCTTTGGCATTTTCCAGTGCGGCGGCGTCATCTTTGACCGCGTCGAAATCCTGCACTGCTGAGGCGACGAGTTGTTCCAGGGAGTCCATGCGTTTTTCTTATCCTCAATCAAAAACGGGGCACAGGTATATACCTTTGCCCCGTTCTCAGTCGTTATCCCGTGACCGGGATACGGCGTCTAATCATTGCGTATTAAGCAGCGATTTTTGCTTTCACAGCGTTGACAATCGCAGCGAATGCTGGCTTGTCCATCACTGCCATATCGGCCAGGACTTTACGGTCCAGTTCGATCGAAGCTTTCTTCAGACCATTCATGAAGACGCTGTAGGTAACGCCATGCTCACGGGAAGCGGCGTTGATACGAGCGATCCACAGACGGCGGAAGACGCGCTTCTTGTTACGACGGTCGCGGTAAGCGTATTGGCCAGCGCGCATCACTGCTTGCTTGGCAATACGGTATACCTTGCTACGACGACCGCGGTAGCCTTTGGCCAGGTTTAATACTTTTTTATGACGGGCACGAGCTGTAACCCCACGTTTTACTCTAGGCATAGTAACTCCTTAGTTGTGAGATTAAGCGGTTGGCATCATACGCATGACGGACGTGACGTCCGAAGCGTTGATGTTACGGGTGCCGCGCAGCTGACGCTTGTTCTTGGTGGTCTTCTTGGTCAGAATGTGGCGCTTGAACGCCATACCCGATTTAACAGTACCACCTGGACGCACGCGAAAACGTTTTTTCGCGGAGCTTTTGGTTTTCATTTTTGGCATAGCAATCTACCCTCTTGGGTAGCTCCATATCAAACAGGATTGCAGGTGGTGACACTACGTCACGCTTAGATGCCTGCTTTCACTTGTTTTTGCAGCAGATGCGAGTCCACTACATTACAACAGCCGACAATTATAGACCAGTTGCTGCAATTCTGCACCACAAATTATAAGAGGCGCCGGAGCGCCTCTTGTCTTGCCGTTACAGCAGGATTACTTCTTTTTCTTCGGAGACAGCACCATGATCATCTGGCGGCCTTCCATCTTCGGGAACTGCTCGACCTGGCCGTATGGCTCCAGATCGGCTTTCAGACGTTCCAGCATGCGGAAGCCAATATCCTGGTGCGCCATTTCACGGCCGCGGAAACGCAGCGTGATCTTGGTTTTATCGCCTTCATCGAGGAACTTGATGAGGTTACGCAGCTTGATATTGTAGTCGCCGTCATCGGTACCCGGACGGAATTTGACTTCCTTCACGGCGATGATTTTCTGCTTCAATTTCGCTTCGTGAGCCTTCTTCTGCTCCGAATACTTGAATTTGCCGTAGTCCATCAAACGGCATACCGGCGGGACCGCGGTAGGCGCGATCTCGACCAGGTCGACGTTTGCTTCTTCCGCCAGGCGGAAGGCTTCGGCCAAAGTCACGATACCGAGAGGCTCGTTATCGACCCCACTTAAACGCATTTCAGGGGCAGTGATTTCGCCATTGATGCGATGCGACTTGTCAGTAGCTATGGTGATTCCTTTTAAAATCTAATGAAGAACTGTGCGATCAGGCTTTGTTGGCGACGTCTTGCTGAAGTCGCTCGATCAGGGCATCGATGGACATGACGCCCAAATCGACATTACCCCGTGCCCGCACAGCGACGGTGTTGGCATCCCGCTCTTTATCGCCGACTACAAGGATGTAGGGCAGTTTTTGGACGGAATGTTCACGTATTTTATAGGTTATTTTCTCGTTGCGCAAATCGGTCTGCACGCGGAACCCGCTCCGGCGCAGCTTTTCAGCCACTTGCGCCACATATTCAGCCTGCGCATCGGAGATGTTCAACACCGATACCTGCACCGGCGCCAGCCATGCCGGCAAGGCGCCCGCGTAGTTCTCGATCAGGATGCCGATGAAGCGCTCCATCGAACCGACGATCGCACGGTGCAGCATGACCGGCACCTGACGGCTGTTGTCGGCCGCCACGTATTCGGCGCCCAGACGCTCAGGCATGAAGAAGTCGACCTGCATCGTGCCGACCTGCCATGGGCGGCCCAGCGAATCCTTCAGGTGGTACTCGATCTTCGGACCATAGAACGCGCCCTCGCCCGGCAATTCGGTCCAGGTCACGCCGCAGGCGCGCAGGCCCGAACGCAGCGCGTCCTCGGCCTCATCCCACACTTCGTCGGTGCCGATGCGGTTGTCCGGACGCAGCGCCAGCTTGACTTCAATGTTGTTGAAGTCGAAGTCCTTGTAGACTTCCATCGCTTGCGTGTGGAAAGCCACGACTTCCGGCTCGATCTGCTCTTCGGTGCAGAAGATGTGGCCGTCGTCCTGGGTGAAGCCGCGCACGCGCATGATGCCGTGCAGCGCGCCCGAAGGCTCGTTGCGGTGGCACTGGCCGAACTCGCCGTAGCGCAGCGGCAGGTCGCGGTACGAACGCATATTGCTGTTGAAGATCTGCACGTGGCCCGGGCAGTTCATCGGCTTCAGCGCATAGGAGCGGTTTTCCGACTCCGTCACGAACATGTTTTCGCGGTAGTTGTCCCAGTGGCCGGTCTTGCCCCACAGGCTGGAGTCCAGGATCTGCGGCGCCTTGACTTCCTGGTAGCCGTTGACCTGGTACTTGTTGCGCATGTATTGCTCAACCTGCTGCCAGATGGTCCAGCCCTTCGGATGCCAGAACACCAGGCCCGGCGCCTCGTCCTGGAAGTGGAAGAAGTCCAGCTGCTTGCCCAGCTTGCGGTGGTCGCGCTTTTCCGCCTCTTCCAGCTGGAACAGGTATTGTTCTTGATCTTCCTTCTTGGTCCAGGCGGTGCCGTAGACACGCTGCAGCATTTCGTTCTTGCTGTCGCCGCGCCAGTAGGCGCCGGCCAGCTTCATCAGCTTGAATACTTTCAGCTTGCCGGTCGATGGCACGTGCGGGCCGCGGCACAGGTCGGTGAAGCTGCCTTCGGTGTACAGCGATACATCCTGGTCGGCAGGAATCGACGAGATGATCTCGGCCTTGTAGGCTTCGCCGATGGATTTGAAGTAGGCAACGGCCTCGTCGCGCGGCAGCACCTTGCGGGTGACCGGCTCGTCCTTCTTGGCCAGCTCGGCCATTTTCTTTTCGATGGCGACCAGATCGTCAGGCGTGAACGGACGCTTGTACGAGAAGTCGTAGTAGAAACCGTTTTCGATGACCGGGCCAATGGTCACTTGCGCGTCAGGAAACAGCTCCTTGACGGCGTAGGCCAGCAAGTGGGCGGTCGAGTGACGGATCACGTCCAGACCTTCCGGGTCCTTGTCGGTGATGATGGCCAGATCGGAGTCTTTCTCGATCAGGAAAGAGGTATCCACCACTTTGCCATCAACCTTGCCGGCCAATGCGGCCTTGCCCAGGCTGGTTGCGATGCTGGACGCCACTTGTGCAACGGTGACTGGGCCGTCGAATTCACGGGCAGAACCATCAGGAAGGCGAACTGAAAGCATAACGATCTCCATTTCGGCGCGGGCGCCAGGTAGTGGTACAACAAATGATAATAAAAACGCGGACGAAAAAAAACGCGGGCTAGCCGCGTTTTCTCTTTTTTTGAGCAAAAGAATCCCGATCGACTAGCGTCACTCCCAAAGCTTGGTAGTAGTTCGCGGTGTCATAACCGGATTGCCTTTCTCGCTCTTACATGTTCTGGTGGGCGGTGCAGAATTCGAATCTGCGACCCCTTGGATGTCGACCAAGTATTCTAACCAGCTGAACTAACCGCCCGTGGTACTACTATTTTACTGCGCTTTTACTACTGTGCTACGTAATCTGGTGGGCGGTGCAGAATTCGAATCTGCGACCCCTTGGATGTCGACCAAGTATTCTAACCAGCTGAACTAACCGCCCGAAGACCAGCATTATAGAGAGCGATTCGAAGAAAAACAAGGGCATAATTCGGAAACATTTACAAAATGCACTATGACGATGCGATACGCGAGTTAGCCGCATCCATTAAACTATGGCTGTTCCCACCTCAACAAGAAGCCGATGCAAGCCGAAACCCGCGCCAGTACTAGCGTAGAGCTGCCCCCCTCCCCGTCCGCCCACCTGCACGAACACCGCGATGGCGACGCCCAACATGTGCACTTCAATGTGCAGCGCAGCCAATCCGTGCTGGCGTGGTCGCTGGCGTTGACGCTGGGCTTTGCTGTCGTCGAAGTCGTTACGGGCTTCATGTCCAATTCGCTGGCCTTGATTTCCGACGCCGGCCACATGGTGACGGACGCCGCCGCGCTGGGCCTGGCCTTGCTGGCACAGCTGATCGCCAAACGGCCGCCGTCGGCACGCCACTCATTCGGCTTCGGCCGCGCCGAGGCGCTGGCCGCCTTCGTCAACAGCCTGGTGCTGTTGCTGCTGGTTGGCTGGATCTGCTTTGAGGCGGTGCAGCGCTTCTCGCATCCGCAGCAGGTGCAAGGCGGCACGGTGTTTATCGTCGCCGGCATCGGCCTGCTCATCAATCTGGTGCTGGCCTACATCCTGTCCCGTGGCGACAGCAATATGAATACCCGCGCCGCGCTGGTGAACGTCATCGGCGACCTGCTGGGTTCGGTGGCCGCGCTGATCGCCGGCGCCGTCATCTATTACACGGGGTGGATGCAGATCGACCCGCTGCTGTCGATCTTTGTCGCGCTGCTGATTTTAAAGTCCACCATCGACGTGCTGCGCGAGTCCTATCACTTCCTGATGGAAGGCGTGCCCGACCACATCGACTATATGGAGGTGGGCGCCGACCTGGGGCAGATCGACGGCGTCCGCTCGGTGCACGACCTGCATGTATGGGACATGTCGCCGGGCCAGCCGGCGCTGATCGGCCACGTCGAGATCGACGACCTCGCCCGCTGGCCCGACATCCTGCAAGCCATCAAAGCCATGCTGCTGGAAAAGCATGGCATCGACCACATCACTTTACAAGCTGAAGTAGCACACAATGCATAATTTTGAAAAACGCCGCGACCGATACAACGCCTTTGCTTCCTTTGAAAACCCGCTGGTCAACCTGAGCTTCGAACTGGAAGTGCCGGACTTCCGGCCTTTCTGCAAGGCGAACCAGCTGCCGCCGTTCCATGTGTTCCTGTATTGCGTACTGAACTCGCTCAAGGAGATCGACAACTTCATGTACCGCGTCTTTGAAGGCGAAGTCATCAAAATCGATGACTTCATGGCCTCGTACACTGTGCTCAACCAGGACAACAACTTGAACTTCGCGCGCTTCCAGCGCTCGTCGGATCTGCGCGAATTCGTGGCGCGCAGCCTGGAGGCGAAGAAGTTCGCCGAATCCAGCGATGTGCTGGTCAACAGCACCGAAGCGCTGAGCCCGCTGGACAAGAGGCGCAACGTCCACATCACCTGCATGCCGTGGCTGAAGCTGGTGGCGATCGAACATCCGATCTATCAACACAAGAGCTACGACATTCCATCGCTGGCCTGGGGCCGCTTCAGCGACCCGCGCGACGATGGCAAGTTAAGCGTGAACATGTCGGTGCTGGCCCACCATGGCTTCGTCGACGGCTACCACGTGCACCTGCTGGCCCAGGCCATCGCGGCGCGGGCGGCTCACATCATCGGCTAAGGCCATCAAGAAAAGTTTGCACGGCCGGCGATGCACGGCCCGCCGGCGAACTGACCAAACCAAACTCCCGATAGCGGCGCGGCTCCAATTGCATGACGCGCAGGCCGCGCCTGTCCTCCGGCAGCGCGGACTCGGGAATGATGGACACGCCCAGCCCCTCCCTCACCAGCACCGCCGCGCTGCCCAGGTCGCGCACCGTGACGCGGATATCCGTCAGCATCAAGCCCTCCTGCATGACCAGGCTGCGCGCGTTGACCTCGCACCCGCCGGTCGCCAACACGAAAGGCTGGCCCGCCAGTTCATCCAGCGCCACGCCCTGCTCGCTTGAACGGCGTCCCAGCGCATGATGGGACGGCAGCACCGCCACCCACGCATCGCGCCCAATGATCACCGCCTGCCGCTGCGGCGCCGGGTTCAGTAACACACCCAGCTCTATAGTATCGGCCGCCAGCCATTGCTCCACCTCCTCGTCCGTGCCCTCCAGCGCCACCACATCGATGCCGGGATGGCTGCGCTTGAAGGCGTTCAGCAAAGGCGGCAACACCGTCGTCAGCAGTGACGGGAAACTGGCCAGCCGGATGCGCCCCGCATGCAAGCCTTGCGCGGCGTGCGACAGCGAACGGATGGCATCGAACTGCGCCAGCATCGCGCGCGCATGCGTGACCACCTGCTCGCCGAAGGCGGTGACACCGACTGCGCGTCGATCGCGCACCAACAGCGGCGCACCCAGCGACGCTTCCATCTGAGCGATGGCCTGGCTGGCGCCCGACTGCGTGATGCCGACCTGCTCCGCCGCCCGCGAGATGTTGCCGGCGTCCGCAGCCGCGACCAGCACACGCCAATGGGATAAATTCATCATTAGAAAACCTGATACCTGTTTTATGAGGCATTAATTTTACAGCGATACGCCGGATGCCTACAGTGAGGACTCATCATTTTTATGGAATCAGACATGAAGCTATATTTCGCACCGCACACCTGCTCGCTCTCACCGCACATCGTGCTTCAAGAACTGGGACTGGCCTACGAACTGATACGGGTCGACAATCAAACCAAGCTGACCGCCGACGGCAGGGACTTCCGCAGCATCAACCCAAAAGGTTATGTCGCAGCGCTGGAACTGGGGAATGGAGAAGTGCTGACCGAGGGCTCGGCCATCGTGCAATACCTGGCGGACTTGAAGCCGGCGGCGGAACTGGCGCCGCCGCAGGGCAGCTGGCAGCGCGTGCGGCTGCAGGAATGGCTGGGCTTCATCAGCACCGAGATCCATGCAGGCGCCGCGCCGCTGTTCAACAGCGCCTTGCCGGAAGCGGCACGCGCCATCTTCCGCGACAAACTGGCAAAGCGCGTGATGCTGCTGGAAACCACGCTGCAGCGGCAAGCCTGGCTGCTGGGCGACAGCTTCAGCATCGCCGACGCCTATCTGTACACGGTGCTGGGCTGGTTCAAGTTCTTCGAGATTAGCCTGAACCAATGGCCGGCCGTCGCCGCCTACGAAAGCCGCATCGCCGCCCGCCCATCGGTGCAGGCGGCGCTACGGGCTGAAGCGGAAGCGCCTTAAGCGCGGCGGGCTTCCTGCACGCCCGTGACTTCGGCGATGGCGTTCAGCGCTTTTTGCAGCTGCGCGGTCGCGCCGATTTCGGCCGTGAAGGTCATGCGCGCAAAGCCTTTTGCGCTTTGCGTGTTGACGCCGATAACGTTGATCTTCTCACGCGAGAAGATCTCCGAAATATCGCGCAGCAGGCCCTGGCGGTCGCCCGCCAGGATGAAGATGTCGACCGGGTAGACCGTGTCCGATCCGGCACGGCCCCACTCGGTCACGATCACCCGCTCCGGCGCCTTGGCGCGCATCTCGGCGAAGTTCTTGCACGTGGTGCGGTGGATCGACACGCCCTTGCCCCGCGTGACGAAGCCGACGATGCCGTCCGGCGGCGCCGGCTTGCAGCACTTGGCCAACTGCGTCATCAAGCCATCGGTCCCCACCACCAGCACGCCCGACTTGGCGCCCTGGTCCACGCTCGATGCCTTGCTCTTGCCCAGCACCACAGCGTCTTCCGGCTCGGTCGGCTCGCCCGTGTCATGCAAGGCTTGCTCGACATGGCGCAGGCTGAATTCATCCTTGCCCACCGACAGGAACAGGTCATCGACCTTGGCGAAGCCCAGCTTGTTGGCCAGTGCTTCCAGGTTGACCGCCGTCTTGCCTTCGCGCTGCAGGGATTTCTCCACCATGGCGCGGCCGTGCGACAGCGTTTCCTGCATGTCGATGGCGTGGAACCAGGCGCGGATCTTGGAGCGGGTGCGCGTCGCCACCGTGTACTCATCGCTGAGCCAGTCGCGCGACGGACCCGCCGTGCCTGGAGCTCCCTTGGCGGTGATGATCTCGCAGGTCTGGCCGTTTTTCAGCGGCGTGTTCAGCGGCACCATCACGCCGTCGACGCGCGCGCCACGGCAGCGGTGGCCGACATCGCTGTGCAGGTGATAGGCAAAGTCGACCGGCGTTGCGCCGACCGGCAATTCCAGCACCCGCGCCTGCGGCGTCAGCACGAAGATGCGATCGTCCAGCGCGGCGGACTTGAGCTTCTCGACCCACTCGCGCTGCTGCTCTTCCTGCCCGACCACCGCGTCGGCGACATCGGTTTTCCACGCCAGCAGCTGACGCAGCCAGGCGATTTTCTCATCGTACTTCTGGCCGGCGAAGTTGGAGCCGCCCGCTTCCTTGTAGCGCCAGTGCGCCGCCACACCGTACTCGGCGAAGCCGTGCATTTCCTGCGTGCGGATCTGCACTTCCAGCGGCCGGCCGTCTTCCGCCGTCACCACCGTGTGCAGCGATTGGTAGCCATTCGATTTCGGCCGCGAGATGTAGTCGTCGAATTCTTTCGGGATCGGCGTCCAGATGTTGTGCACCACGCCCAGCACCGTGTAGCAGGTCTTGACGTCGGCCACGATCACGCGGAAGGCGCGCACGTCGTACAGGTCGGTGAAGTCCAGCTCCTTGCCCTTCATCTTGCTCCAGATGGAGTAGATGTGCTTGGGCCGCCCGAACACCTCGGCCTGGATGCCGGCCGCCGACATTTCCGATTGCAGGCGCGCGATCGATGAGGTGACGAAACCCTCGCGCATCATGCGCTTCTCTTCCAGCATCTTGGCGATGCGCTTGTAGGCTTCCGGCTCGATGAAGCGGAACGACAAATCCTCCAGCTCCCACTTGAGCTGCCAGATCCCCAGGCGGTTGGCCAGCGGCGCGTACAGGTCCAGCGTTTCGCGGCCGTAGGCGCAGGTCATGTCGTTGAACAGCTTGATGTCGGCGAAGTAGCGCAAGGTCGTCACGCAGGACGCCAGGCGCACCAGCACCACGCGCATGTCCGAGGCCATCGCCAGCAGCATCTTGCGCAGCGTTTCGACTTGCGCCACCGCCATCTGCGCGGCGTTGCGGCCGCGTGAAGCGGCGCCTTGCGGGCCCTGGGTTTGCGTCAGTTCGCGCAGCCGTATCAGCTGGCGCACGCCGGCCACCAGCTCGCTGACTTCATGGCCGAAACGCGGTTCGATGATGGGCGCTTGCGCCGTGTCGAGCAGCGTCAGTTCGAACATCAGGCCGGCGATGCGGGTCTCGACGTCGGTGCGCATGGAGGCCAGCGTGCTGGCCACGCCGACCGCGAAATCGATCGACGGCTGGCCGCTGACGCAGACCTTGTCGCCGTAGGCTTCGCTGGCAAAATCCAGCGCCGCCAGCATGCGCGCGCTGTCGTCGGGCGACAGGCCCTGGACCAGTTGCTCCGACGTGACGCTCGTAAGCGCGGTGATAGAAACCATGATGCCCCTAGCGCTGCGCGGCGACGACGATGATCTCCACGCGCCATGCCGGATCGGCCAGTTTGGCTTCCACCGTGGCGCGCGGCGGCGTGTGGCCGCTTGGCACCCAGGCGTCCCACTCTTCGTTCATGCCGGCGAAGTCGGCCAGGTCGGCGATGTAGATGGTGGTGCTGAGAATGCAGGTCTTGTCGCTGCCGGCCTCGGCCAGCAGGCGGTCGATATGGCCCAGCACTTCGCGGGTCTGGCCTTTGATGTCCTGCGTCTTGTCGTCGGCAATCTGGCCAGCCAGATAGACGGTGCCGTTGTGGATGGCCACTTCGGACAGGCGTTTGCCTACATGCAGTCGTTTGATTTCCATACTTTTCTTCTTTACATTAACCCAACAGGAATTGCTTGACGATCGCGATCTGGTCGTCGTGAATAAAGGTCGGCGCATGGCCGACACCGGCGATTTCCACCAGCTTGGCTTTGGGGCCGCGCTGCGTCATCAGGGCCGCGGTTTCCGGCGACAGCAGGTCGGACTCGGCGCCGCGCACCAGCAAGGTCGGGCAGCGGATCGCATCGTAGGCGGCCCACAACATCGCCTCGTCGGCTTCAGCCGATTCCGGCGTGGCGGAGCGGAACGGCAAGGCCAGGCCCATATCGTAGTGGCGCACCCATTTACCGTCTTTGTCCTGACGCAGCACGTCGGTCGCCAGTTTATGCCATTCCTCTTCGGTGTGCTCGCCGAAGGTCAGCGAGACGTCGCGGATGAACTTGGCAGCTTCGTCGAAGGTGTTGAAGCGCAGGTCCTGGCCGATGTAGTCGCCGATGCGCTGCAGCGCCATCGGCGCCAGCACCGGGCCGATATCGTTGAGCACCAGCTTGCGGATCGGATTGTCCGGCAGCGAGGCCAGGCCCAGGCCGATCAGGCCGCCCATCGAAGTACCGAACCAGTCGACGCTGGATTGCACACCGTCCGGCAGCACGCGCGCCAGCAGGGTGACGATATCGCTGACATACTGGGGGATGCGGTACAGCTGCGGATTTTTCAGCCAGCCGGAACGGCCGCGGCCGACGACGTCGGGGCAGATCACGCGGTAGTCATTGGCCAGCGCGCGCGCCATGGCGTCGAAATCGTCGCCGACGCGGGTCACGCCGTGTACACAGATCAGGACATTGGGGTTGCTCTCATCGCCCCATTCCTTGTAAGACATGCGGTGCAAACCAGCCAGAGACAGACATTGAACAGACTTTATTTTTGCTTCGAACATGCGGCTTCCTTGGTGGTTTTTATAGTGTTTTATGTAATGATGTTCAGAAATACCATTTTACCGGGCGTTACGCTTAAAATCCTACCGAAGTGTAGCGCAGCAGGACTTTAATCTCCAACCCTCCAGAGGACACTATGGCAAACAAGACTTTGAGCGGCAAGACGGCGCTGGTGACAGGCTCCACCTCCGGCATCGGCCTGGGCATCGCCCGCACGCTGGCGGCGGAAGGCGCGCACGTGCTGCTGAACGGCTTCGGCGACGCCGCCGAGATCGCCCAACTGCAAGTTGACCTGGCCAAGGAATTCGGCGTGCAGGTCGCGTACCACAACGCCGACATGTCCAAGCCGGCCGAGATCGAGAACATGATCGCCTTCGCCGGCGACAAGTTCGGCGGCATCGACGTGCTGGTCAACAACGCCGGCATCCAGCACGTGGCCAATGTCGAGGACTTCCCGGTCGAGAAATGGGATGCCATCATCGCCATCAACCTGACCTCGGCGTTCCATACGTCGCGGCTGGTGCTGCCGCGCATGCGCGCCAACAACTGGGGGCGCATCATCAACCTGGCGTCCACCCACGGGCTGGTGGCGTCGGCCGGCAAGTCGGCTTATGTCGCCGCCAAGCACGGCCTGATCGGCCTGACCAAGGCCGCCGCGCTGGAGACCGCCACCACCGGCGTCACCGTCAACGCGATCTGCCCCGGCTTCGTGCTGACGCCGCTGGTGCAGAAGCAGGTCGACGCCCGCGCCGCCAAGGACAGCATCAGCAACGAGGATGCCAAGAAAGCGCTGCTGGCCGACAAGCAGCCATCGGGCGAATTCGTCACGCCGGAAGAACTGGGCGCGCTGGCCGTGTTCCTGTGCAGCGACGCCGCCAAGCAGGTGCGCGGCGTGGCCTGGAATATGGACGGCGGCTGGGTCGCCCAGTAAGTCTTACATAAGAGATATCACAGTTGTGAATGCGGTTAACCACAATAGTGATGTCTGATATTTTGACGGATGATGGTCTCCTCACCAGAAACGCGAGGAGACCCCGTGAAAAAGCCGTTCTACAAAATTCTATACGTCCAGGTGTTGTTCGCCATCGCCTGCGGCATCCTGCTAGGCATCTTCTACCCAACCGACGCGGTCGCGATGAAACCGCTGGGCGACGGCTTTATCAAGCTGATCAAGATGATCATCGCACCGGTGATTTTCTGCACCGTGGTCTCCGGCATCGCCGGCATGCAGGACGTCAAGAAGATCGGCCGCGTCGGCGGCAAGGCGCTGCTGTACTTCGAGGTGGTCTCCACCTTCGCGCTGGTGATCGGCCTGTTCGTCGCCAACATCGTGCGTCCAGGCGCCGGCTTCAACGCCGACCCGGCCACGCTGGACACCAAGTCCATCGCCGAATTCACCGAAAAAGCCAAGCACCAGTCGACCATCGACTTCGTGATGAACATCATCCCGAACACCGTGGTCGATGCCTTCGCCAAGGGCGACATCCTGCAAGTGCTGCTGATCGCCATCCTGTTCGGCTTCTCGCTGTCGCTGCTGGGTGAGCGCGGCAAGCCTGTCACCAAGCTGATCGACGAGCTGTCGTCGGCCATCTTCGGCGTGGTGGGCATCGTCATGAAAGTGGCGCCGATCGGCGCGTTCGGCGCGATGGCCTTCACCATCGGCAAATACGGCATCGCCTCGCTGAAACCGCTGGCCACGCTGATGGGCTGCTTCTACCTGACCTGCTTCATCTTCGTGGTGGTGGTGCTGGGCACCGTGGCCCGCCTGACCGGCTTCTCGATCTTCAAGTTCATCAGCTACATCAAGGAAGAACTGCTGATCGTGCTGGGCACCAGCTCGTCGGAAAGCGCCCTGCCTTCGCTGATGACCAAGCTGGAACGCCTGGGCTGCTCCAAGTCCGTCGTCGGCCTGGTGGTCCCGACCGGCTACTCGTTCAACCTGGACGGCACCAACATCTACATGACCATGGCCGCCCTGTTCGTGGCACAAGCCACCAACACCGACCTGACCTTGACGCAGGAACTGACCATCCTCGGCGTGGCGATGCTGACCTCGAAGGGCGCGTCGGGCATCACCGGCGCCGGTTTCATCACGCTGGCGGCGACGCTGGCCGTGGTGCCGGCCATCCCGGTGGCGGGCATGGCGCTGATCCTGGGCATCGACCGCTTCATGAGCGAGTGCCGCGCGCTGACCAACTTCGTCGGCAACGGCGTCGCCTCGGTGGTGGTATCGCACTGGGAAAAAGAGCTGAACCACGACACGCTGCACAAGGAACTGAACAATCCCGGCTCGACCGTGACCGATCCTGACCTGCAACCGCTGACCCGCCACGCGCACTGATTTTCCCGCGCATCCGGCCTCGACGCCCCGCACGCTGCCCGCCAGCCTGCGGGGCGTTTTCCATGAGACAATGCAGTTTTATTAACGAGGATTGATCCATGCACAAGATTATTCGTTTGCTGGCCTGTGCCGGCCTGCTGGCTGCCAGCGTTGCGGCGCAAGCCGCCAGCTACCAGTTCTCCTATCAATTCCTCGACGGCGAGGTGGTCAAGGGCTCGTTCGACGGCAACGCCAACGGCAATCTGATCACCGACCTGAGCAACATCACTATCAGTATCAACGGCGTCGCCTTTGGCGGCGGCACGCACTTCTATTCCTTCGGCTTTGGTCCTGGAGGGCCGGTCAGCGGCGACGGCGTGGCCTCCTTCGATGGCAAAGCCAACCAGTTCCTGTTCGTCAACGCCGACATCATGCAAGGCGAGGCGCCGACCCATAGCCTGCTGTCGGGCGCCTTCAACGGCGGCGAGACCGATGCCCTGGCGTTCTATTCGATCGCGGGCGGCGGCTACGGTGAAGGCGATGGCGCCGATCCGTATTCGGCGGCGCGCTGGAGCGTCACCGCCGTGCCGGAACCGGCGACCTACGTCATGCTGCTGGGCGGCCTGGCGCTGACCGGCGCCCTCGCCCGCCGCCGGCAGGCATAAAAAAAGGCACGCCTCGGCGTGCCTTTGCTTTATATCGGCCGGATTACACGGCCGATGTATCCAGCTCAACGCCGGTGGCGGCCTGGATCTGCTCCCTGGTGACGCCCGGCGCCAGTTCGGTCAGCTTCAAACCCTTGTCGGTCACTTCCATCACGCCGAGGTCGGTGACGATCAGGTCCACCACGCCGACGCCGGTCAGCGGCAGGTCGCATTGCTTGAGCAGCTTGTGCGAGGTAGAGCCGTCCTTGGCGGTGGCGACGTGCTCCATCAGCACCACCACCCGCTTGACGCCGGCCACCAGGTCCATCGCGCCGCCCATGCCCTTGACCATTTTGCCCGGAATCATCCAGTTGGCCAGGTCGCCTTTTTCCGACACCTGCATCGCCCCCAGGATCGCCAGGTTGATCTTGCCGCCGCGGATCATGCCGAACGAGTCGGCCGAACTGAAGTAGGCGGCGCCCGGCAGCGCCGTCACGGTCTGCTTGCCCGCATTGATCAGGTCGGCGTCGACTTCATCGTCGGTCGGGAACGGGCCTATGCCCAGCAAGCCGTTCTCCGATTGCAGAAACACTTCCATGCCGGCCGGCACATAGTTCGCCACCAGCGTCGGCAAGCCGATGCCGAGGTTGACGTAGTAACCGTCCTGCAATTCCTTCGCCGCGCGCGCGGCCATTTCGTCACGAGTCCATGCCATAGTAATCTCCGATATTCTTTAGTTGGCGCGCACGGTGCGCTGCTCGATGCGTTTTTCCGGCGTGGCGTTGACCACGATGCGGTGCACGAAGATGCTCGGCAGATGCACGGCGTCCGGGTCGATCTCGCCGATTTCCACCAGCTGCTCGACTTCGACGATGGTGATCTTGCCTGCCATCGCGGCGTTCGGGTTGAAGTTGCGCGCGGTCTTGCGGAACACCAGGTTGCCGGCCTTGTCGGCCTTCCAGGCCTTGACCAGGGCCACGTCGGCCACCAGGCTGCGTTCCATCACATATTGCTCGCCGTCGAACTCGCGGATTTCCTTGCCCTCGGCGACGATGGTGCCGACGCCAGTCTTGGTGAAGAAGGCCGGGATGCCGGCGCCGCCGGCGCGCAGCTTCTCGGCCAGCGTGCCTTGCGGCGTGAATTCCAGTTCCAGCTCGCCGGCCAGGTACTGGCGCGCGAACTCCTTGTTTTCGCCCACGTAGGAGGCGATCATTTTTTTAATCTGGCGGGTTTCCAGCAACTGGCCGAGGCCGAAGCCGTCCACGCCGGCGTTGTTGGAGATCGCGGTCAGGCCGGTGACGCCGGAATCGCGCAGCGCGCCGATCAGTGCCTCGGGAATGCCGCACAGGCCGAAGCCGCCGACGGCGATGGTTTGCCCGTTTTGTACGACGCCCGCCAGCGCGGCGGCGGCGTCAGGATAGATTTTATTCATGGGTGTCCCTTATAGTTTGTTGCTAAATCCGTTGCTAACATTGTTAAATGCACTAGCGACGAGGCGTCTCAGCATAGAATACGCAAATCAAAAGCACAATACCGTAGAACTACCTGCCGCCCCCACACATGAACAACGCTCCGGTCATCGATTACGAATCCATTTTCCTGCACGCGCCGGTCGGCATGTGCATCTCGGAAAACCGCGTCATCCAGTCCTGCAACGAGGCGCTGGCCGCGATGTTCGGCCACACCCGCGCGCAGCTGGAGGGCTTGTCCTTCCTGGTACTGTACCCGACGATGGACGAGTTCCTGCGCACCGGCGACCGCATCATCCCCATCATGAACGCCAAGGGCCGCTATTCGGACGAGCGCATCATGCGCCGCGCCAACGGCGAACTGTTCTGGTGCCACGTGACCGGCCATTCGATGAAGGCGTCCGAACCGCTGGGGCCCGGCATCTGGACCTTCGAGGATGTCAGCGAAAAACGTCCGGTGACGGCCGAGCTGACGCCGCGCGAGCGCGAAATCGCCGCGCTGCTGGTCGAAGGCAAGACCAGCAAGACCATCGCCCGCCAGATCGACCTCAGCCCGCGCACGGTGGAAATGCACCGCGCCAAGCTGATGCGCAAGTTCTCGGCCGCCACCTCGTCGGAACTGGTCCACAAGCTGGTCGGCCTGCAACTCTAGGTTTTACGTCGCCGTCATGCCGTCATCGGCGGAAATGATGGCGCCGTTGATGAAGCTGGAATCCTCGCCGGCCAGCAGCAACAGCAGGCCGTCCAGGTCTTCCGGCTTGCCGGGACGCTTGCGCGGCAGCATATTGATCAGCTTCTGGCCCTGTTCGCTGGCGAAGTATTCCTCGTTGATCTCGGTCGAGATATAGCCCGGGCAGATGGCGTTGGTGTTGATGCCGTACTTGCCCCACTCCACCGCCATGGCCTTGGTCATCTGCACCACGCCGGCCTTGCTCATGCAATACACGCCGATCTGCGGCAGCACCCGCAAGCCCGCCACCGAGGCGATGTTGATGATGCGGTGCTGCTTGCCCGGGTCGCCCTTGGCGCGCGCGATCATGCGCTTGGCGGTCTGCTGGGCCACGAAGAAGGCGCCGCGCAGATTGGTATCCATGACAAAGGCGTAGTCTTCCGGCGTGACGTCGACCAGGCGCTGCGTGGTCGACACGCCCGAGTTGTTGACCAGGATGTCGATCGGCCCGGCCTCGGTCTCGGCATGGGCGATGGCCGACTTGATGCTGGCGTAGTCGGTCACGTCCAGGCTGACCACATGGGCGGCGCCGCCGTCCGCCTCGATTTCGGCGCGCAATTCCTTCAGGCGCTCGGTGCGGCGCGACGCCAGCACCACCTGGGCGCCGGCCTGGGCCAGCACTTTGGCAAACCGGGCTCCGAGACCGCTGGAGGCGCCGGTGATCAGCGCAATTTTTCCCTCAAAGTTAACTTCTATGCCCACGAGCTACTCCTAGTGTTTGGTATAAGTGACGAATTGCCGACAGCTAGGCTGTCGTCTCGTTATGATTACACAAATTGCCAGTATTAGATTGCAGTGTCTAATAATGTCCCTCAAAATGGCGCCCACATTGCATTTCGGACGAAAAAGAAGCACACTCGTGCTTAAATTTTCTTCCCTCCTTATTGACCACTATAAGAACAGACCATGACACAGCCACAAAATCTAGTAGAACAGTACGGTCCGCGCGACGCGATGGAGTATGACGTCGTGATCGTCGGCGGCGGCCCGGCGGGCTTGTCGGCGGCCATCAAGATCAAGCAACTGGCCGCGGAAAAAGGCCAGGAAGTGTCGGTCGTCGTGCTGGAAAAAGGCGGAGAACTGGGCGCCCACATCCTGTCCGGCGCCGTGATGGACCCGAAGGCCCTGACCGAGCTGATCCCTGACTGGAAGGAAAAAGGCGCGCCGCTCAACACCGCCGTCAGCGAAGACCGCGTGCTGTTCCTGACCGAAACCAAGGCCATCAAGACCCCCAACTTCCTGCTGCCAGCCTGCTTTGAGAATCACGGCAACTACGTGATCTCGCTGGGCAACGTGGTGCGCTGGCTGGGCCAGCAGGCCGAGGCGCTGGGCGTGGAAATCTTCCCGGGCTTCCCTGCCGCTGAAATCCTGTACAACGACGACGGCTCGGTCAAGGGCGTCGCCACCGGCAATATGGGCGTCAAGCGCGACGGCGAAGCCGGCTCGGACTTCCAGCTGGGCATGGAACTGCACGGCAAGTACACGCTGTTCGCCGAAGGCGCGCGCGGCCACCTGGGCAAGCAGCTGATGGCCAAGTACGACCTGAACAAGGGCAAGGATCCGCAATCCTACGGCATCGGCATCAAGGAACTGTGGGAAATCGATCCGGCCAAGCACCAGCCGGGCCTGGTGGTCCACACCACCGGCTGGCCGCTGGACAGCAAGACCTACGGCGGCTCCTTCCTGTACCACCTGGAAAACAACCAGGTCATGGTCGGCTACGTGGTCGGCCTGAACTACGAAAATCCCTACCTGTCGCCGTACGAGGAATTCCAGCGCTACAAGACCCACCCGGCCATCAAGACCTTCTTCGAAGGCGGCAAGCGCATTTCCTACGGCGCCCGCGCGATCACCGCCGGCGGCCTGCAATCGCTGCCGAAGCTGGTGTTCCCGGGCGGCGCGCTGATCGGCTGCGACGCCGGCTTCCTGAATATGAGCCGCATCAAGGGCAGCCACGCCGCCATCAAGTCCGGCATGCTGGCCGCCGAGTCGGTATTCGAAGCGCTGGGCGCCAGCCGCCAGCACGACGAACTGGCCAGCTTCCCGGCGGCGTTTGAAAAATCCTGGCTGCACGACGAGCTGCACGTGGCGCGCAACGTCAAGCCATGGCTGAGCAAGGGCCTGTACCTGGGCTCGGTGATGACCTACGTCGACCAGGCCATCCTGCGCGGCAAGGCGCCATGGACGCTGCACCACAGCCACGCCGACCACGAGTGCCTGAAACCGGCTTCGCAGTTCGCGCCGATCAGCTATCCCAAGCCGGACGGCAAGCTGACCTTCGACCGCCTGTCGTCGGTGTTCATTTCCAACACCAACCACGCCGAAGACCAGCCTATCCACCTGACGCTGAAGAACCCAAGCGTGCCGGTGGACGTCAACCTGGCCCAGTACGCGGGTCCGGAAGCGCGCTACTGCCCTGCCGGCGTCTACGAGTTCGTCAAGACCGACGAAGGCGCGGACCGCCTGCAGATCAACGCCCAGAACTGCGTGCACTGCAAAACCTGCGATATCAAGGATCCGACCCAGAACATCGTCTGGGTGACGCCGGAAGGCGGCGGCGGCCCGAACTATCCAAATATGTAAGACATAAAAGCAACAAAGTCACAGCAGCGCGTCCTCCGGGCCGCGCTGTTTTTTTATCCCGGTAACATATTTTTTGTGCCCGCATCACAAAACCGGACCATAATCGAGCCGTGGAAAGCTTGCAAAGCGGGCTGAAATGGGCTTTACCGGGTCCCCGTTAGAAAATATTTTAGAAATTTCCACAAAGCATTTAATGTCCTCCCAGATATGGTCGTCTTGTACTTGGGAGAGCACAAAGGATCCGTTGCTCCGAACTGAATCCACCTACCAGGAGTTATTTCATGCTGAGCCTTCACACTAACGCTGCGGCCCTTTCCGCACAGAACTCGATCTCCCGCACCCAGATGGCGCTGTCGACTTCGCAGACCCGCCTGAGCACCGGTTTCCGTGTCAATTCGGCCATGGACGATGCTGCGGGCCTGCAAATTGCAACCCGCCTGAAAGCCCAGACCAGCGGTATGGCCATGGCCATGCGTAACACCCAGAACTCGGTCTCGCTGCTGCAAACAGCCGAAGGCTCGTTTGACGAAGTCACCAACATGCTGGTCCGCATGAAGGATCTGGCAACCCAGGCTGCCGACGCCTCGTCGACCGCGAAAGACCAGACCGCGCTGCAGTCGGAGTTCGATGCCCTGGGTACCGAACTGAACAACATCATGAACAACACCACCTTCGGCGGCCAGAAACTGCTGACCGGCGGCACGATCTCGTCGGCCATGACCTTCCAAATCGGCGCTGGCAGCACCGAACAGATGACTCTGGACCTGACCGGCGCCACCTTGATGCCGCAACTGGAAACCAACCTGGGCGCTGTGACCGCAAACTACGCCGCCCCGAACACGATCGGCACCGAACTGACCGGCGCCGGCACCGCCAAAACCGCGATCGACAACATCACCAAGGCTATCGACGACGTCGGCAACATCCGCTCCTCGCTGGGTGCAGCCGCCAACCGTCTGGACCACATTTATAACAACTTGTCCAACATTTCGACCAACACCAAAGCTGCAACTGGTCGTATCATGGATACCGACTTCGCTTCTGAATCGTCGAACATGACCTCCAGCCAGATGCTGCTGCAAGCTGGTACCGCCATGTTGAAACAATCGAACAGCACGTCGTCCCTGGTTATGTCCTTGCTGCAGTAATCGTAGCGCCTTCCTGATCTGCTCGCAGGTCAGGAACACAAGGAGCCAACCGGAGTATCGGTTGGCTTTTTTTTCATCGGATTTTCTCGAGAGCGAGCTCGATGGCTTTAGACCGCATCGGACCTACTTCCCGCCCGCTGGGCATCCCGGACCGGCAGCCCACGCAGCCAGGCCCGGTTGCGCGCGCGCCCGGCGAAGTGCCGTTCGATGCCGACTATCCGGTCGGCCCGCTGGCCCCGAGCGGGCCCGGCGCCATCGGCGTGCTGCTCGACGGCCCGGACGGCATGCCCTTGCCGCATTCCGGCGTCGAGGCGCTGGCCGCCGCCCTGGCCGAGGTGCCGAACGGCGCCGACCCGGCCGCGATGCGGCCCAACCAGGTCTTTTTATCGCGCCAGCTGGTCTGGCAACCACCGGACACCCAGATGATGGCCGCCTCCTGGCAGGTCATGGTGCGCACCTACGGCGAGCAACGCGCCGCCTGGCTGGAGCAGGCCAGCGGCCAGCACGTGCCGTCCAGCCTGTTCATGGCCGACCACACACCGTCGGCGATGCGCGACGGCCGCCCCGGCCTGCCGCTGGTGACGGAGATGGAACCGTGGCGCTTTGCCGTCTACGCCTGGGGCGCCGAGCGCCTGGTGCTGAAGGTCATCGTCAAGGACGACGAGGAACAGGAACGCAACAACCGCCGCCGCCGATCGCGCGTGGCGCTGCGGCTGGAACTGATGCTGCCGGGCGTGGGCCGGGTGGTGATCCAGATGGAGCCGGCCACCGGCAACGGCGTGGTGCTGGAAGTGGGCGCGGCGCAGACCTCGGCCATGCAGCACATGCGCGAGATGCTGCCGCAGCTGGCGGCCACGGTCAGCCGCTCCGGCCTGACGATCCTGCGCTGCCGCCTGCGGCGCGAGCTGCCGCCGTCCAGCGGCGAGCACTCCCACCCTACCCGCCTGCACACGGCGGCGCTGACCCAGGCCATCTTCAAGGCCATGGCCGAGCTGGCCGTGCTGCTGTCGCAGCCGCTGCCGCCGGACGAACTGTTCACCGAGACCGCCTGAACCTGCGAGCCATAAAAAAAACCCGCCGAGCGCTGACGCCGGGCGGGTTTTTTATGGCCGGTCAAGGCCGCAAACTGTTCAGCTGTTTTGACGGCGGCGGGCGATCGCGCCCACGGCTACCAGGCCCAGCAACATCATGGCGTAGCTCGAAGGCTCCGGCACGGCGCTGACGTAGCCGATGGTGAACGTGCCCGAATCCCATTGGCCGTCGGCTTCGCCAACGCCCAGGTCTTTATAGCTTTCGCTAAATTCGATGCGCAGCTTGCCGTCGGCGCCCACCTTGAAGTCCAGGTTCAGGTCGACCAGGTTGGCGCTGCCGTCGGAGTGCTCGGAGCCGCCCTCTTCGGTAATGCTCGGGGTGAACACCACGCCGTCGTTGCCGGAGCTGGGGCCGAAGTGCACTTCCATGTCGGCCAGCCAGCTTGGATCGAAGGCGGTGTAGTTGACGTTCCAGCTGATGCTGGTGATGTGGGCCAGCGCGCCCAGATTCAATTCGATGACGGTATTGCCTGCTTCACCGTACAGATCGTAGCTCTGTATCCCGGCAACGTTGACCACCTTGGTATTTTCGGCCGCCTGGACGGCACCGCCGGCAAGCGCTGCGGTGACAGCGGCAAAGAACATCAAGGCGCGCACAAATTTCAGATTTCTCATTTTTTGGCTCTTTCAGTGTGGTACTACGGTTGGGGATGACGAAAAGATATCATGCTTATTAAAAAATCAGTGCACGATTACCAACAACTGACGAAAAAGCAACAATCGTCCCCCACCGTATTCCCCCACTGCGGCTAGCCGGCTCAGCCGACCGTACCGATGATGCTCACTTCGCGGTTCTCCGGTATCTCGTTGTACGACAGCACATGCAGGCCAGGCGCGAACAGGCGCGCGTAGCGGGCCAGCAGCGGCCGGATCTGCGGCAGCACCAGCAGCAGCGGCGGCGTGGCCTGCTGCTTCATCTGCTCGCGCGCCACCGGCATATTGACCTGCAGCTGCGCCAGCAGATGCGGATCGATGGGATAGTTGTCCAGCACCACCTTGCCGCTCTGGCGGGCCTGGTTCAGCGAGCCCAGCAGCATGTTCTCCAGGTCGCCACCCAGATTGAAGGCCTGCATCTCCGTCTTCTGGCCGAACAGGCCGGTGACGATCTGGCGCCGCAGCGCGCAGCGCACCTCGGCCGCCAGCAGGATGGGATCCTTGGTGGTCTCGGAACTGTCGACCAGCGTGGTGGCGATCGGCACGATATCCTTCAGCGACACGTTTTCCGCCAGCAGCACGCGGAACACGCGCAGCATCTGCGTGTGGGTCAGCGCCTTGTCCAGCGAGGACGCCAGCTTGGGCGACAAGGCCGCCAGCCGGTCCATCAGCGCCGGCACGTCTTCGTGGCGGAACAGCTCCGGCAGGTATTCGCGGATCAGCTTGGACAAATGGGTGGCGATCGCGCTCGGCGCCTCCACCACCTGATAACCGAGGCCCAGCGCGTTGGCCTTCTCGCTGGTTTCGATCCACGTCACCGGCATGCCGTAGGCCGGCTCGATGCCGGGAATGCCGTCGATCTGGCCGTAGATATTCGGCGACGGGATGGCCATCAGGCGGTCGGCGAACACCTCGGCCTGGGCCACCACGCTGCCCGACAACATCACCGAATACTGCGAAGGCTTCAAGCCCAGGTCGTCGCGCACGATGATCGGCGGCAGCAGCAAGCCCATCGCTTCGGACAGGCTCTGGCGCACGCCCTTGACGCGCTTGGTCAGCGGCTCGCCGTGGGCCTTGTCGATCAGGCCGACCAGTTTGTAGCCCAGCGCCACCTGCAATTGCTGCACGGCTGGCAGGCTGTGCCAATCGAGGTCGGGCGCGCGGTCGTCGCGCAGCGCCGCCTCGATGGCGTCGAGATTGGAGGTGTCGGGCGCCTTGACCCGCTGGAACAGCCGGTAGCCGACATAGGCCAGCACCAGCGCGAACGGACCGAACATCTGCCATGGCATGCCCGGCACCAGCGCCAGGATCAGCATCATGCCCGAGGCGCTCATCATCACCTGCGGCGACGCCAGCACCTGGCCGCCGACCTGCTGTTCGAAGTCGCCGGAGTCCGAGATACGCGTGACCAGGATGGCCGCGGCGGCCGACAGCAGCAGCGCCGGGATCTGCGCCACCAGGCCGTCACCGATGGTCAGCAGCGCGTACTGCTTGAAGGCGTCGCCGAAGGACATGTCCTGCATCAGCGCGCCGATCGCCACGCCGCCGACCATGTTGATGATCAGGATCAGGATACTGGCGACGGCGTCGCCGCGCACGAACTTGGAGGCGCCGTCCATGGCGCCGTAGAAGTCGGCCTCGGCGGCGACGTCGAGACGGCGGGCCTGGGCTTTTTCCTGGTTGATCAGGCCGGCGTTGAGGTCGGCGTCGATCGCCATCTGCTTGCCGGGCAAGGCGTCCAGCGTGAAGCGCGCCGACACTTCGGAAATCCGCTCCGCACCCTTGGTCACGACCATGAAGTTGATGATCATCAGGATCACGAACACCACGATACCAACGACATAATTGCCGCCGATGACGACCTTGCCGAAGGCCTCGATCACCTGGCCGGCCGCGGCCGTGCCTTCGTGGCCGTGCAGCAGCACCACCCGGGTCGACGCCACGTTCAGCGTCAGCCGCATCATGGTGGTGGCCAGGATCACGGTCGGGAACACCGAGAAGTCCAGCGGCCGGCGGGCCGAGACCGACACCAGGATGACGATCAGGGCCAGCACGATGTTGAACGTGAACATCACGTCCAGCAATATCGGCGGCAGGGGCAGGATGATCATCGCCAGGATGACCAGCAGGAATGCCGGCGTGGCGAACTTATGGCGACGCGCTTCGGCGACCAGCCTGTTCAAAAAATTCATGACTGCTTAACCTCGCTCATGGATGTGGGAACATCGACTTCTCTTGGATAGACCGGCTCGGCGTTACGGCGTCCGGTACGGAATGCTTTCAATTGCAATACATAGTTCAGCACCTGCGACACCGCCTGGTACAGCTGGACCGGGATCTGCTGGTTGACCTGGCTGGTGTTGTAGATGGCGCGCGCCAGCGGCGCCAGCGGCATCACCTCGATCTTGAACTCGGCCGCCAGCTGGCGGATGTACAAGGCCATCTCGTCGATGCCCTTGGCCACCACATACGGCGCTTCGGCACGGTCGTGGTCATACTTGAGCGCCACCGCGTAGTGCTCGGGGTTGACGATCACCACGTCGGCGGTCGGCACCGTCTTGCGCGCGCTGCGCCGCGCCATCGCCCGCTGCAGCTGGCGGATGCGGCTCTTCACTTCCGGCCGGCCCTCGGTCGACTTGTGCTCTTCCTTCTGGTCCTGCTTGGACATGCGCTGGTTCTTGGCGAAGAAATACGCCTGCGCCGGCACGTCGATCAAGGCGAAGATGATAAACACCGCGACCAGCGACATCAAGCCGTCCAGCATCAGATTCGAGCCCGCCACCATGGCCCGCCCCATCGGCATGTGCTGCAGCTGGGTGTAATCCTGCACCGTCGAGCGCGCCACGTGGATCAGCACGGCGATCAGCACGCCTGCCTTGCCCAGCGAGATCAGGAACTCGAAGCCGTGCTTGGCGCTGAACAGCCGCCCCAGGTTGGCCGCCGGGCTCAGGCGTTCCATCTTGGGTTCCCAGTGTTTGGTGCTGACCACCCAGCCGCCGGGCACCATCGCGCCCAGCACGATGAAGAAGGGCACGATGAACAGCGGCAGCAGCATCTTCACCAGCAGCCACATCGAGGTGCTGAACACGGTCGACATGGCGTTGTCGATCGCGCCCGTCGAGCTCAGCGGCGCGAAGCTCTGGTGGAAAATCTCGTGGAACTCGGCCATGTAATCGGGCAGCAGGTAGACGAACAGCTTCAGGCTGACCAGGATGCCGATCGCGGTCGACAGGTCGCGCGAACGCACCACCTGCCCTTCCTGGCGCGACTTCTTGAGCTTCTGTTGTGAAGCCTTTTCTGTTTTATCGGCGCTGTCCTGGTCAGCCATGGACCGCCACCTGCATCTGCTGGCGTATCAGCTCCAGCACCATATTGGTCATGCGCACATAGTGCTCGGGAATGAAGCGCACCACCTGCGCCAGCATCATCAGGCCGAAGATGGTGATCACGGAAAAGCCCAGCGCAAACAGGTTCAGCGCGGGCGCCACGCGGTTCAGGAAGCCAAAGCCCAGCTGCACCACCATGGTGGAAAACACGACGGGAATGGCCAGCAGCATGGCGGCGGAAAATATCCAGGCGACGTTGTAGGCCACCGCGTTCAACAGCAGCGGCTGGTAGCCGTGGCCCAGCGGCCAGGCCTTGAAGCTCTGGCCGATAACGTTGGCGATCACCAGGTGGCCGTCGATGGCGAAGAAGACGATGATGGACAGCACCGACAGCAGCGCCGACACCACGTCCGACGACTGGCCGTTCATCGGATCGTTCATCACCGCCATCGAGAAGCCCATCTGCGAGGACACCAGGTAGCCCAGCACGCCGATCACCGACATGCTGAAGTGGAAGGCCAGGCCCAGCACGAAGCCGATCAGCGCCTGCTCGATGCTGGCCACCACGCCGTGCATGGAAAACGGATCGATGGGCGCGCCGGAGGTGGTCAGCGGCAGCATCAGCACCGCCAGCACCAGCGCGATCAGGATGCGCACCGTGACCGGCGTGACCGCCTCGCCCAGCACAGGGGCGCCGATGAACATGGCCAGGATGCGGCAGAACGGCCACCACAGCGCGGTCAGCATCGGCAGCAACTGGCTCAGTATCGGTTCCATGGCGGGGGCGAAGCTAGCCGACCAGCGTGGCCGCGCGGGTGAAGATGGAGACGCAGAAATCCATCAGGTAGCCGGCCATCCAGCGCCCCATCAGGATGATCGCCAGCAGCGTCACCAGCAGCCTGGGCAAAAAGCTCAGCGTCTGTTCGTTGATCTGCGTGGCGGCCTGCACCAGCGCCACCACCAGGCCGGTGATCAGGCCGGGCACGACCAGGATCACCACCAGCAGCATGACGATGTGCAGCGATTCGACCACCAGGTCGACGGCAACTTCAGGAGTCAGCATCAGGGTCGCCTCAGTTTCAGTACGCCTGCACGCTCGTGACGAGCGTGTTGACAGTCAGGGTCCAGCCATCCACCAGCACAAACAGCAGCAGCTTGAACGGCAATGAAATCACCAGCGGCGACAGCATCATCATCCCCATCGCCATCAGCACCGACGACACCACCAGGTCGATCACCAAAAAGGGAATGAACAGCATGCAGCCGATCTGGAAAGCGGTCTTCAGCTCCGACAGCACGAACGCCGCCAGCTTGACGGTGAAGGCGTGCTGCGCGGGCACGGTAATCTTGTCCTCGCCGGCCAGGTGGGCGATCTGCTGCAAGGCCGCCTTGCTGGTCTGCGCCAGCATGAAGCGCGACACCGGCTTCTCGGCGATCTGCAGCGCGGTCTCCAGGCCGATCTTGTCCTGGTCGTAGGGCACGAAGGCCTCGGTCCAGATCTGGTCGCCGATCGGCCGCATCACCAGCAAGGTCAGGATCAGCGCCACGCCGGTGATGATGCGGTTGGGCAGGCCCTGCTGCAAGCCCAGGGCCTGGCGCAGCAGCGACAGCACGATGACGAAGCGGGTAAAGCTGGTCATCATCATGACCATCACCGGGAGCAAGCCCAGCAAGGTCATGATGATCAGGATCTGGGTCTTGACCGTCAGCTCGGTTTTCGCGCCGGGCACCACGTTGGCCAGCAGGTCGACCGCGTGGGCCGGCTGGCACAGCGCCAGCGCGGCCACGGCCGCCGCGGACGCAGCCAGCAACAGGCGCCGGCGCGCAGTCATGCTCCAGGTCATGGAGTCATCATGTCGAGATTGAGGCCGTCCAGGTCGATCACTTTGAGGCCGTAGTTTTCGCCCGCCACCACCACTTCGGCGCGGCCGATGGCGGTGCCGTTGACCTTGATCACCAGCGGTTCGCCGGCCAGCACGTCGAGCTCGACCACGCTGTCGGGGCCGATCGCCATCAGGTCTTGCAGCGAGATCCGGGCCGAGCCCACTTCCAGCGTCAGCGTCACCGGGATCTTGCGCATCATGGCCGGCAGGTCGCGCCGCGACGGCGAGGCTGGCACGTCGGCCAGCTCGGTGCCGACCTGGTCGATGATCATCTCTTCGGACAGGTCTTCCAGCAGGGCGTCGCTAGGGTTGGCTACGTTCATGTTCATCATGTTATTCGGCGTCTTCAAAAGAGGTTAAACAGAGTTTGCCTTTGTGCTCGGTGACGGCGGCCGTGAAGAGGCGGGAATCTTCGAGCAGCACGTCTGCTCTGTTCAGGCTGATCGGGATCACGTCGCCGACCTGCAGATCATACAAGCTGCCCAGCGCGATTTCCTTGCTGGCCAGGCGGCCGACCAGGCCCACCTGCAGGCGCTGGGCCAGCGGCGCGGCGGCCTTGGCCTTCTTGCCATTGCCGCTGTCGCGGTCGCGCAGCAGGCCGCGCAGCACGCTGGCCATCAGCACCTTGTCCAGCGCGAACCAGAACTGGCCGGTGGCGCCGCTGGCGATGTCGGCCAGCGTGACGGTGATGATCCAGCTGCCCTTGGCCGGATGGGAACCGGGGGCCGGCTTGAATTCGCTGTCGGCCTCGGTCTCGCCTTCGGCCGGGGCCGGCTTGTCGAGCACGGGGAGGTTTAATTCGATGCGGCCGGCCAAGGTACCGGCAAGTTGTTGCCCGAGTACAACAGCGAGGCGCTCCTCGGTGGCCGTGACCCGCACCGCGCTCTCGTCGAGCGCGGCGGCGTCGGCCTTGCCGCTGCCGTAACGGTAGTTGAGCACGCTGAGCAGCACCTTGCGTTCCAGCGAAAAGGCGATCTGCCCGGCCGGCGCAGCAAAGCTGAGCCAGCGGCTGCGGCTTTCGTTGCCTTCGAGCCGGCTGAAGGCGACATCCTCCACCTGGAAGCCGCCCCAGTAGCGGCGGTTCATATTCAGCCGCATGGACTGGGACAGGTCGTCGCGCAATTGGGCGGCAAAGATGTGCAGCAGATGCACCGGCCGCCCCAGCAGGCATGGGTCCAGAACTTGAGGTGGCGCTGTCTGTTTTGTCGTTGTCATGTTTTCGCCATGTCTGATTTCTTCGCTACTCCACCATCATCTCACTATCCAGCCAAAAACTGGTTACTTCGAACGCACTATTTGGGGAATATTACCTATCGTAACTTAAAGTCAGCCGATATCGATAGCACAGCATACATCAAAATTCACATTATTGCCAAACAACAATATTTAACTGAACAATTCCACCGGGCAAATAAGTCTTTACAAGAATATTGCTAGCCGGTAAGCTTATCCCAGCTCCAGCAGTCTGACGCTGCCCTGCAACACACATGAATAAATGGCGCTTAGTGAATGATTTATAACGATATTTGCCGCAGGAAAACTGTTTCGGCGGCGCAGCCGCTGTCAGCCGCCCTTCTTCACTCCAGGAAACAATCAAGCAGGACCGCCACCACGCTGGGAAGCATACCAGTTGGGGTCTGATCATCCTGCATACGCTGTCATTCTTACAAGACTGTGACATCGACAGCGTGGTGTCGTTTGATTGAGAACAGCAGCCAACAGATAAACAACGCAGGGCTTGCTGCTTTCTGGCAATCTGGATATGGTAGACATATGGGACTAACGTTGCATGAACGGGAGATAGCAAGATGAGTAACGGAATCTCTAACCTGATACAAGCCGACCTCGCGTCGCTGACCAACGCGGCGCAGAACCTGGCCAATCAAAACGTTGCCCCGGCCGCGCAATTCGGCGGCGGCGACGCCCAGCCCGCCTTCTCCTTCGCGCAGTCGATGAAGGACGCCGTACACAAGGTCAACGACGCCGACGCCAATGCCGCCCAGCAGATGTCCGACGTCGATTCCGGCAAGAGCGACGACCTGGTCGGCGCCATGCTGTCGAGTCAAGAAGCCAGCCTGTCCTTTTCGATGTTGATGCAAGTGCGCAACAAAGTGATGGGCGCCGTGGACGAACTCATCAAATTACCGCTGTAACGGCCCGCCCGGTTCAACGCGAAAGCAAACAACGTGATCAATCCCCTCAAGTCCGCCTTCGAGCGCTGGCGCGCGAGCCCCGTCGCGCTGTCGCTGCCTCCCAACCTGCTGAAAAACCTGTATCCGCTGCTGCTGCTGGCGATCGGCGTGACGGCCATGGTGCTGATGTACCTGTGGAGCGACCAGTCCGGCTACAAACCGGTGTTCGGCGCGCGCGAGAAAGTCGCGGCGGCCGACATGATGACGGTGCTCGACGCCGACCACATCCCTTACCGCCTGCATCCGGAAAGCGGCCAGGTGCTGGTGCCCAACTCCATGCTGGGCAAGGTGCGCATGCTGCTGGCCGCCAAGGGCGTCACCGCCCAGCTGCCGGCCGGCCTGGAACTGATGGACAAGAACGACCCGCTGGGCGTGTCGCAATTCGTGCAGGACGTGCGCTTCCGCCGCGGCCTGGAAGGCGAACTGGCGCAATCGATCATGACGCTGGACGCGATCGCCCACGCGCGCGTGCACCTGTCGATCGCCAAGTCGACCTCCTTTGTTTCCTCGGACGGCGAGAAATCGTCGGCCTCGGTGGTGGTGGCGCTCAAGCCCGGCCACACCATGTCGCCTGAGGCGATCGCCGCCGTCGTCAACATGGTGGCCGGCAGCGTCGCCAGCCTGAGCCCGCAGCGCGTCAGCCTGGTCGACCAGGCCGGCAACCTGCTGTCCTCCCACATCGACCTGGCCGACGGCTTCGACGCCGGCGCCTCCAGCAATGAAAACGGCAAGCGCATCCAGGACGAGGTCAAGGCCAATGTCCGCAACCTGCTGGGTCCTGTCATCGGCGACGACAACTTCCGCATGAGCGTGATGGCCAGCGTCGACAACGACAAGGTCGAGGAAACGGTCGAGAAATACGGCGCCGATCCGAAAGTGACCAGCGAAGCGATGCGCGAAGAACAGGACCGCAACCGCGTGGCCATGGGCGTGCCGGGCACGCTGTCGAACCGTCCGCCGCCGGCCAGCGCCAACCCGGCCGACGCCAACAAGCCGGCCGCCGCCAACGATCCGAACAATCCGGGCGAAGGCACGGCGCGCAAGAACGCCACCACCCGCCAGTACGCCTACGACCGCAGCATCACCCAGACCAAGCGCAGCCGCGGCCGCCTGGAGAAGCTCAGCGTGGCCGTGGTGCTGGCGCAAGCCGCCTCGCCGACGCCCAAGACCGGCTGGAGCGCCAACGAAATCGCCAACATCGACAAGATCCTGCGCAACGGCCTGGGCATCAACACCGAGCGCGGCGACCAGCTGGTGGTGTCGGCCATGAACTTCCCGCCGAAAGCGGCCATGACCCCATGGTGGCAGGAACGCGACAACGTGATCGACATCAGTTCCTACGTGATGTACGGCGTCGGCATCATCCTCGGCTACTTCCTGCTGCTGCGTCCGCTGATGCGCCTGGCCACCGTGCGCCTGACACCGGCGCCGCAGGAACTGGCCCGCATCGCCGCCGAACGCCGCGCCGCCGAACAGGCCGCCGTGGTGGCCGCCAAGGAAGCCAAGGAAGCGGCCGCCGCCGCCGGTACGCCGGCCATCGCCGGCGCCCATGCCCCAGGCACGCCGGGCGCAGCCCCTGCCCTGCCGGGCGCTGCCGCCGGAGCACCGGGCATGCCGGTGGTGCCGCTGCTGGAAAATTACGATCTGCCGCCGCCAGGCTCGGCCGTCGACGTCATGGTCGACCACCTGAAAGTCCTGGCCGCCAAAGAACCGGAACGTGTCGCCGAAGTCGTCAAACAATGGATGCAGAAAAATGGCCGAACTCAATAACCCCGACGATGAAGATTACGGCAACGCCGTCCGCAATGCGCAACTGTCGCCGGTGGAACAAGCCGCGATTGTGCTGCTGAGCATAGGCGAGGAGCCGGCCGCCGCCGTGCTGCGCTGCCTGAGCCGCGAGGAATTGCTGGAAGTGACCCAGGTCATGTCGCGCATGAGCGGCATCAAGGTCGAGTCCGTCAAGACCGCGATGCAGACCTTCTTCGACGACTACCGCCAGCAGTCCGGCGTGCACGGCGCCTCGCGCAGCTACCTGAAGCGCTCGCTGGACCTGGCGCTGGGCGGCGACCTCGCCAACACGGTGCTCAACAACATCTACGGCGACGAACTGCGGCCGAAGATGGCGCGTCTGCAATGGGCTTCGCCGAAGTGGCTGGCCGAATACATCTCCAACGAACACGTGCAGATGCAGGCGGTGTTCCTGGCCTTCCTGCCGGCCGCGCTGGCCGGCCAGATCATCGACGCCCTGCCGGCCGACGGCCGCGACCTGGTGCTGCTGAACCTGGCCCGCATGGAAGAAGTCGACCGCGACCTGCTGATCGAACTCGACGAACTGGTGGTGCGCTGCCTGTCGTCCTTCGATTCGCAGAGCACCAGCGTGGAAGGCATACGCCAGGCCGCCGAAATCCTCAACCGCCTGCCGAGCAACCGCGCGCAGATGGTCGAGCTGCTGCGCGCCCACGACCCGGACGTGGTGTCCAAGATCGAGCTGTCGATGTACGACTTCTTCATCCTCGGCAACCAGTCCGAAGTGGCGATCACCCGCATCATCGAGGAAGTGCCGCTGGAGCAATGGGCGATCGCGCTCAAGGGCGCCGAAGTGTCGATCCGCGACGCCATCCTCAAGACCATGCCGAAACGCCAGGCACAGGCCTTCGAGGACATGATGCGCCGCGCCGGCCCGATGCCGCTGTCGCGCATCGAGCAAACCCGCCAGGAAATCATGGCCACCGTCAAGGCCCTGGCCGACGCCGGCGAAGTCGAGATCCAGCTGTTCGCCGAACAGGTGGTCGAATGAAGGCCTTCCGCGCCTACCGCTTCCCGCCGCTGGCCCAGTTCACCAACCTGGCGCACCAGCGCGCCGTGGCGCACAGCCACAGCCAGGGCGGCGACGGCGGCGCCCAGTGGGCCGCCTCGGTCAGCGAGGGCTTCGAACAAGGCCAGCGCGACGGTTACGAAATCGGCCTGGCACGCGGCCAGGAAGACGGCTTCGAAGCCGGCCGCGCCTCCGGCCAGGAACAGGGCCGCGAAGAAGGCCGCCACGAGACCCTGGTGGCCTACGACCAGATGGCGCGCCCGGTCGACGCCATGCTGAAAAGCCTGAAAAAACTGCGCTCCGACTACCGCGCCGCCCAGCGCAAGGAAGTGGTCGACCTGGTGGCCAAGGTGGCGCGCCAGGTGATACGCGCCGAACTGGCGCTGCAACCGGTGCAGCTGATGGCCCTGGTCGAGGAAACGTTGGCATCGATGCCACCGACCCGCGAGGAGATCGATGTCTTCCTGAACCCGGAAGAATTGAAGCGCATCGCCGAGCTGGACCCGAAACGCTCCAAGCGCTGGAACCTGATACCCGACGCCCGCCTGGAAGTGGGCGAATGCCGCATCAAGGCCGGCGACAACGAAGTCGACGCCGGATGCCATCAACGCCTTGCGGCTGTCATGGAACAGGTCGATAATCAACTTCAAGCTGCCGACGGCGGCGACGAACCGGAGAGCGAAGAGTGATCGCTGACGCCTTACGCAATCTCGAACTGGGTTCCGTGCCCATGGCGACCCCGACCGGTCGCCTGGTGGGGGCGTCCGGTTTATTGCTCGAGGCCGTCGGTTGCCCCCTGCACACCGGCCAGCGTTGCCAGATTGAGACAGTCAGCGGCGAATGGCTGGACGCGCAAGTGGTCGGTTTCCGCGACAAGCTGTCCTTCCTGATGCCGTTCAAAAAAGCCATCGGCCTGACCACCGGCGCGCGCGTGCTGCCGCTGCCGGAAAAAGTCAGCCTGCAAATCGGCTCCGGCTGGCTGGGCCGCATGGTCAACGGCCTGGGCGAACCGATCGACGGCCTGGGCAAGCTGGGCGGCGATTTCCCGCTCGAAGCGCAGCCGCCGCGCATCCATCCATTGAAAAAGAAACCCGTGACCGAGGCGCTGGACGTGGGCGTGCGCGCCATCAACGCCATGCTCACGCTGGGCAAGGGCCAGCGCGTCGGCCTGATGGCCGGCTCCGGCGTCGGCAAGTCCGTGCTGCTGGGCCTGATGACCCGGCAGACCGTGGCCGACGTGGTGGTGGTCGGCCTGATCGGCGAACGCTCGCGCGAGGTGCGCGAATTCGTCGAAATGTCGCTCGGCAAGGACGGCTTGTCCAAGGCCGTGCTGGTGATCGCGCCGGCCGACGAGAGCCCGCTGATGCGCATCATGGCCACCGAACTGTGCCACTCGATCGCCGCCCATTACCGCGACCAGGGCAAGAACGTGCTGCTGCTGGTCGATTCGCTGACCCGCTACGCCATGGCGCTGCGCGAAGTGGCGCTGGCGCTGGGCGAGCCGCCGGCCACCAAGGGTTATCCGCCGTCGGTGTTCTCGGCCCTGCCGCAGCTGATCGAATCGGCCGGCAACGGCGAAAACCAGACCGGCAGCATGAGCGCGATCTACACCGTGCTGGCCGAGGGCGACGACCAGCAGGATCCGGTGGTCGACACCGCCCGCGCCGTGCTCGACGGCCACATCGTCATGACCCGCGAGCTGGCCGAACGGGGCCACTACCCGGCGATCGACATCGCCGCCTCGATCAGCCGCTGCATGACCCAGGTCATCACCCACGAACACATGCTGGCGGCGCGCGCGCTCAAGGCCAGCATGGCGCGCCACGACCGCGTGCGCGACCTGATCCCGCTGGGCGCCTACGTGCCGGGCGCCGATCCGGTCACCGACAAGGCGGTGCAGCTGCACCCCCGGGTCGAAGATTTCCTGTGCCAGGGCACCAAGGAAGAAGCGCCCTTCGCACCGTGCGTCACCCAACTTGAAAAGCTGATGACATGAGCCAACACAACATCCGCAACCTGACCACGCTGGTGGCCCTGCGCAACACCGAGGTGGAGCGCCTGCAGACCGAGCTGGCGGAAAAGGAAAGTTTGCGCGAGCGTTATCAGAAAAACCTGGAGCGCCTGACCGGGCTCTACACGAATAGCGGCGCCAGCGGCAAGCTGCATCCTGCGCTGGCCGGCAACTGCGGCGACTACAAGCAGGCCGTGATGCAGATGGCCGACAGCCACCGGCTCGACCTGCACATGCACGAGGCCGACATGGCCGTGTCGCAAAAGGCGCTCAACGCGGCCTGGGCCAAGCGCGAAGTGCTGGGCAAGGTGCTGAGCAAGCAGCAAAAAGTGGTCCTGCAACAGCAAAATGTGCAGGAACGCAAGCAACATGATGAATTGGCAACGCAACTATGGATACGCGGCCAGAAATAAACGCCGCCGCGAAAAAATAGTCAGAAATATTTTCATAGGGAAACGATTAAGGTCGCCTTATATCAGGGTACACTTCAATCATCCTTTCCAGGAGCACGATCATGGCAGTCATCAACAGTCCCGTCTACGACCCGCAAACCACGGCTGAGAAACTGGCGAACGCCTACATCGCGCCGACCAAGTCCATACTGGACAGCCGCAACACAAAGGCCACCGCCACCGTCGCCGCGCTCGGTACGCTGGGCTCGGCGTTGAGCGCCTTCCAGTCCACGCTGCAGGCGCTGGTCACCGGCACGTCCACCGTCAGCGCCGCCTCCGCCACCAGCAGCAACACCGCGATCGCCACCGGCACCGCCAGCTCCGCCGCCGTGGCCGGCACGTATTCGTTCTACGTCGAGCAGCTGGCCACCGCCGGCCAGGTGTCGTACAACGTCAACGACAGCGCCGTCACCGGCGCCGGCGCCGGCTCGCTGAAGGTGATGCTGGCCGACGGCTCCAATTTCCAGATCGACCTGGCCACCGCCGACAACAATATGGACGGCAAGCTGTCGGCCAAGGAAATCGCCGCCGCCATCAATGTCGCGGCCAGCAACAACTCGCGCGTCACCGCCTCGACCCTGACCGTCAACGGCCAGTCCAAGCTGGTGCTGACCGCCACCCAGACCGGCGCCAACAACGCCATCACGTCGATCGACGTCTCCGGCCTGGGCGACCCTGCCCTGCAGTCCGACCTGTCGACGCAAAAAGTCGAAGCGACCGCCAAGGACGCCATCGTCTGGATGGGCGACCAGAACACCGGCACCAAGGTGACGCAGGCCTCGAACACCTTCACCACCATCGACAACGTCAAGTTCACCGTCAAGCAGGCGCAGCTGGCCGGCGCCACACCGGTGCAACTGACCATCGGCCCTGACAACAGCGCCACCGCCGCCAACGTGCAGAGCTTTGTCGACGCCTACAACAAGCTGCTGGCGGTGTTCAACACCGTCACCGCGCCGGGCGACCACAGCCCAACCTCGACCACCGACAGCACGCCGAAGTCGCGCGACGCCGCGCTGTACAACGATTCCGGCGTCACCGCGCTGCGCGCCAGCCTGGGCGCGATGCTGCGTAACGCCACCGGCGGCAGGTCGCTGATCAGCTTTGGCATCACCGCCGCGCGCGACGGCACGCTGTCGCTCGACAGCGCCCGCCTGCAGAAGACCATCGCCGCCGATCCGGGCAAGATGGACCAGCTGTTCGGCCGCGCCGGCGTCGGCGTCGACAGCGGCGTGCTCGGTTCGATGAACAAGCTGGTCAACACCTGGACCAATTCCGCGAACGGTCTGCTCGGCGGCCGCAAGACCGCCGCCACCAAGGTGGTGGACGATGTGGCCAAGCGCCAGGTCACGCTGCAGACCCAGTTCGACAACTCCTACAAACGCTACCTGGCGCAGTTCAGCGCGCTGCAGCAGTTGCAGGCGTCGATGACCAGCACCTCGAATATGTTCTCGGCGATGTTCTCGTCGAACAGCGACAACTAAGCCTCAACCCCAGCACTAACGACCATTACGGTGAACACCATGTTGAACCAGGAAGCCTACAGCAGTTACCACTCCACCAATCTGGACGCCCAGGTGGCACGGGCGTCGCCGATCGAGCTGGTGCTGGTGCTGACCGACGGCTTGCTCGAAGAGCTGGCCCGCGCGCGCGGCCACATCGTCGGCAAGCGCTATGAGCTCAAGGCCAACAGCCTGAACAAATGCACCGACATCATCAACGGCCTGGCCAGCTCGCTGGACTTCGACAATGGCGGTGAAGTGGTGGAAAACCTGGGTCGCCTGTACGACTACTGCGCCGGCCGCCTTTACACGGCCGGTGTCAGCCTGGACCCGACCATCGTCGACGAAGTCACGACCTTGTTGACCACCATCAAAAAGGGCTGGCTGGGTGTACAGGCCAAAAATGGATAGGCAACGCACCTTGCTGCAACTGGCGCAGAAAATGAGCGCCGCCATCGCTTCGCAGGACTGGAAGATGCTGGCGGCGATTAACACGTTAATGGCGACTGCGCTGCCGCAGATGGCGGCCCAGGGTCCGTGGAGCAGCGTCGAGTGGGCCGCGCTGGCGGCCTTGCGCCAGGTACATGAACAAGCAGTGGAAGCCTGCAACGCCGCCACCGGGGATCTGGACCGGCGGCTGCAGGAGATGCAGACCAATAAAGAAGGCTGGCTGGCATATGCGCTGGACAGCGAACAGTTAGAAACCGGAATCCAAGCATGACCATGACACTCTCCAGCGCTACGGCCGCGGCAAAAGCCGCGAAAGCCGAACTGACCGCTCCGGTGGCCTCCAATCACGGCGGCCTCGACGGCATGCCGACGGCCGCGCAAAGTCATAACGCCGACGGCAACACCGGCAGCCGGGTTCCGGCGAAGTCGCCTCCGCTGACCGGCAACAACAAGAATCCGATCACCGCCAACGGCAAGCCCCAGCCGAACGGCAACAACCGCACGCCACTGGCCGCCAACCAGGCCAAGCCGGCGCCGGCGCCGCGCAGCGCTACGCCGTCCAGCCAGAACGATCCGGTCAGCTACCCGGGCCGCGAGCAGGCCGAGCCGGCCGCCGATGAGGCGGTGGTAGTGGCGCCGCTGTTTGCGCAACTGCTGAACCTGGCCGACCAGGCCGCCGAGGCCGAACTGGCCGTCGTCGATGCCGGCGCCGACAGCGGCACCGACGGCAAGACCGACAGCGCCACCGGTAGCGGCAGCGCCAGCACCGCCACCCTGGTGCCCGCCATGTTCGGCGCGCTGCTGGCGCAGGCCGCGCCGCTGGCCGCGCCGGCGCCGGCCGCCGGCGACAACGCCGCGCGCACCGACGCCGTCGGCGCCACCGCCACGCTCAACAACGCCGCCACCCGCCTCAACCTGTCGGCCGCCGGCGTGGCCGTCACCCCTGCGCCGCTGCCTTCGGCCGCCGCCCAGTACGCCGATGACGGCGCCGCCGCTGCTTCGGCCGCGGCAGCAGCCGCCGCCGCGCAGCCGGCCAGCACCGTTCCGGCCGGTACGCCGCAAAATATTTACGCCATGGCCAACAGCGCCGCGCTCGGCGCGCAAGTCCAGCAAAGCCAGGCCGACGCGCCAGCCCCGGCACCGGCGCCGTCCGCCGCATCGGCGGCCAGCCCTGCCCCGGCGCCGACTGCCGCACCGGTGCTCGCCGCCGACAGCGCCGCGTTCACGCCGGCCTTGCCGCGCGCCCTGCCGCGCGGCGCCGACCTGGCCAGCGCCCCGGCCCCCGATTACAGCGCCTCGACCGCCGCCGCCAGCGGCGCCGCCAAGGACGACAGCATCACCCGCGGCAGCGCGCCGACGCCGGCGCCGGTCGCCGGCAACGTCGGCTTCAGCCAGGCCGCGCCGGCCGCGACGCCGGCCGCCGCCGTGGTCAAGCTGGCCGGCACGCCGGAGCAGTGGCAGCAGCCGCTGCGCGAAGCGCTGGGCGACCGTCTGCAAGTGCAGCTGCAACGCAATAACGACCACGCCGTGATCCGCCTGGAACCGCCGAACATGGGCAGCATCGAAATCTCGATCCGCCACAGCGCCGGCTCGCTGCAAGTCAACCTGAGCGCCAACCACAGCGAAGTGCTGCGCCAGCTCAACACCATCGGCGACAGCGTGCGCCAGGATCTGTCGACGCGCCAGTATGCCGACGTCTCCGTCACGGTGTCGTCGTCGCGCGCCCAGGCCCAGGCCGACACGGGCGGCCGCAGCGGCCAGCAACGCGAGCAGGAAGAAGGCCGCACGCCGGGCCGCGCCCTGTCCGGCGACGAAGCAACCACCTTTGCCATGACGTCCGAGCGGGAGTAATCAGTAGATGAAGAACATGAAAATGATCATAGCGCTGGTGCTGGTGGCCGTGGTGGGTGCAGCGGTGGCCGGCGGCGCCGTCTGGTACATGTCCAAGGGTAAAGAGGAGCCGGCCGCCGCGGCGGATGGCAAGCCGGCCAAGAAGCCGGCCAAGAAGGAAGAAAAGGAAGACAAGTCGCCGCCGAAATACCTGACGGTGGACAAGGTGATCATCATGCTCAAGCGCCAGCCCGGCGATACGCTGACCCACTACATGTCGGCCGACCTGGTGATCACCACCACCGAGAAGAAAGAGAAGGAAGCCAAGGAACAATTGCCGATGCTGCGCAGCGTGGCGGTCCGCACGCTGTCCAACCTGCCGATGGCCACCGCGCAAGTGATGACCATCGACCAGTTCGCGGGCGAGTTGAACAAGGCTTTCGAGGCCACCTACGAGCATGAAGGCCGGGAAAAACCCTTTTCCGAAGTCATGATCGGCAAACTGATTATTGAGTAGCTTGCGGCAAGCATGAAGACGAGTGGTGCGACCAGTGGAGCGGGCATGGCCTATATAGAGCAATATGCGGACGCTTATGCCGAAAGTTATGGCGAGCCTGGCGGCGCGCCGGTCGCGCACAGCGTGGCCGACGAGCAGAAACACTTGCTGTCGTACGCGCCCTTGGTCAAGCGCATCGTACGCCAGCTCAATTCGCAGATCGCCGGCGCCATCGACCGCGACGACATGGAACAGATCGGCCTGATGGGCCTGCTCGAAGCGCTGCGCCGCTACGGCGAGCCCGACGGCGCCTTCGGCAGCTACGCCAGCCTGCGCGTGCGCGGCGCCATCCTCGACGAGCTGCGCCGCCAGGACTGGCGCCCGCGCGCGGTGCGCCAGCAAAGCCACAAACTGCGCGACGCCGTGCGCGCCCTCACCCGCAACCTCGGCCATGAACCGAGCGAGCAGGAAATCATGACAGGCCTGAACCTGACGCCGGAAGCCTACCAGGCTTACCAGATGGACGAGAACGCCGAGCTGATCGCCAGCTTCGACGAAGTGCTGCAGGACAGCGTCAGCAACGACAGCGCGCCCAGCCCGGAAGACCAGCTGGTGGTGCGGCGCAGCCTGGAACAGGCATTGCGCGGCCTCGACGAGCGCGAGCAGCGGGTGGTGCAGATGTATTACGAATTCGAACTCAGCTACAAAGAAATCGCCGCCGTGCTGGACTTGACCGACGCCCGCGTCTGTCAGCTCAACAAGGCGGCGCTGGGCAAGATGAAGGCAGTATTGCAAAACGCCTGATCCAGAGCGGGCGCAAGGCAAGATTAGAAAAATGACGCGGAAAGGCGAATCATCATGCAGCAAATAGTCGGCATACTCATAGTTTTAGGCAGCGTCTTCGGCGGCTTCTTCATGATGGGCGGAGCATTCCATCAGATCTGGCAACCGATCGAGCTGATCGTGATTGCCGGCGCCGGTTTCGGCGCGCTGGTGATCGGCAACCCGACCCACGTGCTCAAGGAAGCGGTCACGCAGATCAAGAAGATCGTGTTCCGCAAGAAATACGATTCCGAGTTCCAGCGTCAGCTGCTGCTGCTGATGTACGAGCTGCTGCAACTGGCGGCCGGCGGCCTGAAGGCGCTCGACGCCCACGTCGAGGCGCCCAAGGACAGCCCGCTGTTCCAGCGCTATCCGCGCGTGCTGGAAGAGCCCAAGCTGCTGGCCTTCATCGTCGACAACTTCCGCCTGATGGCGATGGGCAAGATCAACGCCCACGAACTCGAAGGCGTGCTGGAGCAGGAACTGGAAGCCATCCACACCGAGCTCGAACAGCCGGCCAAGTCGCTGGCCAAGATCGGCGAGGCGATGCCGGGCTTCGGGATTCTGGCCGCCGTGCTGGGCATCGTGATCACCATGAACACCGTCAGCGAAGGCGCGACCTCGGGCGAGATCGCCGAGCACGTCGGCGCCGCCATGGTCGGCACCTTCATCGGCATCTTCTTCTGCTACGGCATCCTCGACCCGATTTCCAGCATGATGAAGCAGCTGGTCAACCAGGAAGCGTCGAACAAGGAAACCGTCAAGGTGGTGCTGGTCACCCACGTGGCCGGCAAGCCGCCGCTGCTGGCGATCGACGCCGGCCGCCGCCTGGTGCAGCTGAACATCAAGCCTAGCTTCGCCCAGCTGGAACGCTGGATCAACGACCTGGAGGGCCGCGACAGCGCCCCAGCCGATGACAATTCACGTCGCGGAGGCCGTGGTGCTAAAGCCGCATGACAAGGGCCATGACCAGACCATCGTCAAGCGCGGCGGCGGCAAGCACAAGCACGACGACCACGGCGGCGCCTGGAAGGTAGCGTTCGCCGACTTCTGCCTGGCGCTGATGTGTCTGTTCCTGGTGCTGTGGCTGATGGCGGCCCGCAACTTCGAATCGCTGGAACAGATCCTGACCGAGGCCGACGGCGCCAAGACCGACCAGGGCAAGGGCGTCATGCCCGAGCAGGTGGGCGGCCCGCGCGGCAGCCTGATCGACCGCTTCCCGATGCCGCACACCGGCAGCACCGAGGAGCCGGGCGACGCCAAGGCCAAGGGCGAGGCGCACACCAAGATCACCGGCGAAGCCGAACCGGTGGTCGAGACGCCGAAGATCAAGTACGACAGCCCGAGCGACCTGGCCGCGCTGTCCAAGGCGCTGACCAAGATGAGCGCCGAGGCCGGCCTGACCAGCAACCTGGAATCGGTGATCACGCCCTACGGCTTGCGCGTGATGCTGCACGATACCGACCGCCAGGGCATGTTCGTGCGCGGCTCGGCCGTGCCGACCGACAAGTTCCGCGCGCTGCTGCGCCGCATGGGCCCGCTGTTCAAGCAGATGGAAAACCAGATGCTGATCGTCGGCCACACCGATTCGCTGCAGTACGCCGACCGCAGCTACGCCGCCTTCTCGAACTGGACGCTGTCGGCCAACCGCGCCATGTCGGCCCGCTCGCAGCTGCTGGCCGGCACCATGAACGCCGAATCGGTGCTGCAGGTGGTCGGCATGGCCGACCGCGCGCCGCTCGACACCAAACGCGCCGACGCCGGCGTCAACCGCCGCATCGAACTGCTGATCCTGACCACGGCGCAAGCCAAGACGATCGCCTCGATGTTCGGCATGCCCGAAAACAGCAGCGCCCTGACCCAGGATGTCGACACCGCCTTGCCGGACGCCACCCTGCTGCAAAAGCTGCGCAGCAAGCTCGGCGGCGAAAGCCCGCTGCGCGACCCGCGCCGCAACAAATAAAGTACGACGTATGGAAACCAAGCCAAGCAGAGGCACACGTATGAGAATCACGACAGGAAGTCCGGACGGCATCGCCGTCCAGCGCGTGGCGGAATCCGCCCCGGCCGAGGCCGCCGAAGCGGTGGCGCCGCCGGCGGTGCAGGCGCCGCTGCAATCGGCGGTGATGCAGCCGGCGCTGCAAGCGATGCGCGAGATGCCGGAAATCGACCAGGAAAAAATCGACCAGCTGCGCGACGCGCTGGCCAAGGGCGAGCTGCCGTTCGACCCGGCCAAGCTGGCCGGCCTGATCCAGCGCTTCCACGGGAGCGAGAAGTGAGCGAAGCGAGCACCATGACGCGCCAGGACGCCATGCGCCTGCTGCTGGCCGGCATCGCCGACGACTTGCTGGCCTACCCGGCCCTGTCGGCCTTGCTGGAACAGCAATTCGACGCCGCCGTGCGCCATCGCGGCCCGCAGCTGACCAGCGTGGCCGAAGAGATTTCGGCCCTGGTCGACAGCATGCTGGCGCGCCGCACCCAGCGCGTGGCGCTGGTACAACGTTTATTGGGGCCAACAGCTACCATGATGCAGGCTTTTGCCTTGCTGAAAAATGCAGCACGGGAGAGAATGGAAGCTGACTGGAAGACGCTGGAACAGATGGTTATCGAATGCAAGCGTCTGGGCAAGCGCAATAGCGACTTGCTGGTAGAGCAGTACAGCATCATGCAGCGCGTGCTGCATGGCGAGGAGCAGATTTATGCGCCAGCTTGATCGGATGCAATCGACCGCACCCACTGCTGCAACCGTATCGAACATGACCGCCAGCCGCCCCACCGCGGCCTTGGGCGGCGCCGTCTCGTCGGGCGCGTTCGCGTCCACCTTCCGCCAAGTCCAGCATGACATCAGCACCTACATCGCCCAGGGCGGCGGCGGCACGGCGGCGGCGCACGCCACGCCGTCCCAGGCCACCAGCCTGCAGGCGATGGCGCTGCGCCACCAGGGCGCCGGCGCCATCGATGGCGGCGCCGATGTCGAGCTGCAGCAGCAATTCCTGGCCTCGATCAAACCGTGGGCCGAAGAAACCGCCGGCAAGCTGGGCGTCTCGCCCGACATCGTCGCCGCCCACGCGGCGCTGGAATCGGGCTGGGGCCGCAATCCGCTGCGCCAGGGCGGCGCCGACACCAACAACCTGTTCGGCCTGAAGGCCGGCGGCGGCTGGGCCGGCGCCGTGGCGGCCGCCAGCACCACCGAATTCGAACACGGCGCGATGCTGAAAAAGGTCGAGCGCTTCCGCAGCTATCCGGACACCGCCAGCGCCTTCCGCGACTATGCCGAGCTGTTGACCGGCAATCCGCGCTACCAGGCCGCGCTGAACACCGGCAGCGACGCCCGCGCCTTCGCCCACGGGCTGGTGCAAGGCGGCTACGCCACCGATCCCGCCTACGCGGACAAGCTCAGCAAACTGGCCGCGCAGTTGCAGCGCGGCGGCCAGCTCACGGCGTCGGGGAATTAGTGGAAACGGGCATATCGACAGGTTCCACCGTCGCCGCGCCCGTCACCCGGGCACGGATCACGGTGCCGTTCGCATTGCGCACCCGCACCAGCGTGCCGCGCGCGCCGCTGTCCAAGGCCTCGCCCGCCATGCTGACCTCGATCTGCTCCCGTTTGGCCACGATGCGCACCGCGTCGCCGCGCTTGACCACGGTCGGCGCGGTCAGCAAAGTCATGCGCAATACCTCGCCGCTGCGCAGCGCGCGCTTGCCGCTCATGCCCACCACGTCCTGCGGATCGGACACGCTGTCGGCGATGCCGGAGATGTCGTGGCGCTCAAGCAACACGTCTTCGTCGGTCAATACTTTCCCTGATGGTACATCGCTTGCCACTACGGCAATGCGCGCCGAGATCTGCGCGCGCACCACGAACTCGTACCGCCAGCCGTCGGCGCCGGCGCAGACGGCGGCAAAACGCATGCGGCTGGGCAGCCGCGTATCGACCGCATCGACCGTCACCGCCTGTCTGCATGCGGCCAGCGGTCTGCTGCCGCGCACCACGTTCAACTCGAATTTCGGTTCCACCAGCGCGCTGCTGTCGGCCCAGCGCTGCACATGGCTGCGCGCGGCCGCCTCCACCGCGAGCGGAACCTGTTCCGCCGTGGTCGGCGCGGCGACACAAAAAGCGCCAGAAAGTGAAATGCAGAGCAGCAACATTCCACGTAAAGCGGTTACAATAGTTTTGTTGAACATGAGCAATACCTCTACTATGATGCGGGAAGCTGAAACGCTACGGGTGCATGCTGCGCCCGCGCGTCATTCTACCCCGGCAACAGCGGTTTTCACTCATGCAACATCGTTTTACAGCAACGTCTACACAGGGGAAGAACATGGCGATTAATTTCAAAGATGCGGTGGGCTTGCATGCCGACGCGTTGCACCTGCGGGCCGAGCGCACACGCATCCTGGCGTCCAACATCGCCAATGAAAACACGCCGGGCTTCCAGGCGCGCGATATGGACTTCGCCGCCACGCTGGCCAACACCCAGGCCGAGGCCAACGGCGACATCGGCGGCGACGACGACAGCGCCATGATGTACCGCGTGCCCTTCCACCCTACCCGCGACGGCAACACCGTCGAGATCGGCGTCGAACAGGCGGCGTTCTCGCAAAACGCCACGGACTTCCAGACCAGCCTGACCTTCGTCAACATGAGCCTGAAGGGCCTGGCCAAGGCCATCAACGGTCAATAAGGAGCGCCGACATGTCGTTCAAGAATATTTCTGAAATCGCCGGTTCGGCCATGGCCGCGCAATCGGTGCGCCTCAATACCATCGCCAGCAACCTGGCCAACGCCGATTCCGTGGCCGGCAACGAAGCCGACACCTACCGCGCCCGCAAGCCGGTGTTTTCCGCCGTGATGGCCGACAACATCGGCGACATGGGCAGCACCGGCGGCAAGGTGCAGGTGCTGGACGTGGTCGAATCGAGCGAGCCGCTGCGCAAGGTGTTCGAGCCCGGCCACCCGATGGCCAACGCCGACGGCATGGTGTTCTACCCCAACGTCAACCAGGTGGCCGAGATGACCGACATGATGTCGGCCTCGCGCGCCTTTGAAACCAATGTCGAAGTGCTGGGCCGTATCCGCACGATGCAGCAGTCTCTCCTCAAACTCGGTGAAGGTTAAGCCATGACAGTCAGCCTCCTCAACAACGGCGGCAACGCCAATACCGCCGCCAACGCCGGCGGCAGCATCACCGGCAACACGGCCAGCGCGACCTCGGACATGTTCACCAAGCTGCTGGTGGCGCAGATCAAGAACCAGGATCCGCTGTCGCCGACCGACCCGGCCCAGTTCGTCCAGCAGCTGACCCAGCTGTCGCAGACCGAATCGCTGCAGAACCTGTCCAGCCTGACCAGCGCCAACGCCAGCGTGCTGCAAAGCATGCAGGTGCTGGCCCTGGGCGCCCAGGTCGGCTCCGACGTCATGGCCGAAACCGGCTCGCTGACCACCGACGGCGCGACCAAGGTCAAGGGCCAGATCAACCTGAGCTCCAGCAGCAGCACCACCACCATCGTGCTGACCGGCACCGACGGCGCCAAGCACAACGTCCAGCTCGGCGTGGCCGCGGCCGGCAGCGTGCCGTTCTCGATCGATCCGACCGCGCTGGGCCTGCCCGCCGGCACCTACACCATGTCGGTGATTACCAGCACCAAGGAAAACCCGCCGGTCGACCTGCAGGGCCGCCTCAACAGCGTGCGCCTGTCGGCCAACGGCAATGTCGTCCTGAACATCGGCAACATCGGCGAAGTCGCGCCGACCGCCATCACCGCTTTCAACGGTAAGTCCGCCGCTTCTGCCACCCAATCTAGTCTCTAAGGAAGGTATCCATCATGAGTTTCGATATCGCATTGTCTGGCATTCAGGCCATCAACCAGGCGCTGGACGTCAGCAGCCACAACATCGCCAATGCCGGCACCTACGGCTACAAGTCGTCGCGCGCCAACTTCTCGTCGCTGGTCGCGGGCGACCAGCTGACCGGCGTCAAGGTCGGCTCGACCACGCAGAACATCGGCCTGTCCGGCGGCATCCTCAACACCGGCCGCTCGCTGGACGCCTCGATCAACGGCGCCGGCTTCTTCATGGTCAAGGACAGCAGCAACGCCATCAACTACACCCGGGTCGGCATCTTCAGCACCTCCAAGGACGGCTTCCTGACCGACGCCTCCGGCCGCCGCGTGCAGGGCGCCACCATCACGCCGCCGAGCACCATCCCGGGCGCCCAGGGCGACATCACGATCCCGACCGGCCAGATCCCGGCCGTCGTCAGCGACAAGCTCAACTACGTGGGCAATCTGTCGTCCGACTGGACCCCGACCACCTTCCCGGCGCTGGCGGCCGTGACCCCGACCACCCCGCCCGACCCGTCGACCTACAATATGTCCAAGGCGTCGATCATCTACGACACGCTGGGCGGCCAGCACACGCTGACCCAGTACTTCAGCGCCAGCGCGCCCGGCGCCATCCAGGTCAATTACGTCCTCGACGGCAACGGCATCCTCACCGACAACCTGGCGTTCAACCCGCTCAACGGCCAGATGACCACGCCGGACCCCAACGATCCTGCCGTCAAGGGCAAGATCTTGCTGGGCGACCTGAGCGCCATCGACACCAGCGACCCGGTGCTGTGGCCAGGCTTCATCAGCGGCGCCAAGCTGACCACCGCCTTCAACGTCGACTACACCGGCTCGACCTACTTCCGCGGCGAGGCCACCACCTCGACCAACAGCGCCAACGGCTACGCTTCGGGCACCTTCGCCGGCGTCGACCTGGCCAAGGACGGCTCGGTGATCGCCAAGTACAGCAACGGCCAGAAACAGCCGGTCGGCAAGCTGACGCTGGCCACCTTCCCGGACGAAGGCGCGCTGACCCAGGTCGACGACACCAGCTGGGTGCAGTCGCTCGGTTCCGGCGTACCGCTGGTCAACTTCGCCGGCGTCGGCACCACCGGTTCGCTCAACACCAGCTCGCTGGAACAGTCGAACGTGGACATCACCTCGGAGCTGGTCGGCCTGATGACCTCGCAGCGCAACTACCAGGCCAACTCCAAGGTCATCCAGACCGAGAACCAGATGATGCAATCGCTGATGCAAGCGCTGTAAGGACTAGCCTAAATGGATGCGCTGATTTACACCGCCATGAGCGGGGCCGAACGGGCCCTGCGTGGCCAGCAGGTACACGCCAACAACCTGGCGAACATCGAGACCGGCGGCTTCCGCGCCAATATGGAGCTGTCGGCCGCGCAATCGGTCAACGGCTACGGCTACGACGACCGCCACATGTCGCAGCTGCAGGCCAACGCCGTGTCGACCCGCCAGGGCACGCTCAAGGCGACCGGCCGCGACCTCGACGTCGCCATCGACGGCAACGGTTTCTTCGCGGTGCAGGGTCCGACCGGCGAGGCCTACACCCGCGCCGGCGCGATGACGCTCGATGAAACCGGCACGCTGAAAATCAACGGCAACGTGGCGCTGGGCGAAGGCGGTCCGATCACGCTGCCCGAGTACAGCAAGATCGCCATCGGCGCCGACGGCACGGTCTCGATCCAGAGCCCGGGCACCACCACCATGCAGACCATCGACAAGCTCAAGCTGGTCAAGGCCGAAGCGTCGGAACTGACCAAGAACGAAGCGGGCCTGCTGGTGGCGCGCAGCGGCCAGCCGCTGGCCACCGACGCCACCGTGGTGGTCAAGCCCGGCCACCTGGAAGGCAGCAATGTCTCGGCGGTGGAGGAAATGGTCGCCACCATGAGCTTGAACCGCACCTTCGAAATCCAGATGAAATTGTTCAAGGCCAGCGATTCGATGGCCGAAACCGGTAATCGCCTGATCGGCGGCTAAGCCGGTCCACGTTACACAACAGGGAGAAATCATGAATCCAGCAATGTGGATCAGCAAAACCGGCGTGCAGGCGCAGGACGAAAAACTGCAAGCCATCGCCAACAACCTGGCCAACGCCAACACCGTCGGCTTCAAGCGCGACCGCGTGGTGTTCGAGGACCTGTTCTATTCGATCGAACAGCAGCCCGGCACCCAGCGCGCCGACAACAACACGCTGGCGCCGTCCGGCGTGCAGCTCGGCAACGGCGTGCACATGGTCGGCACCCAAAAAGTGTTCAGCCAGGGCTCGCTGCAAACCACCGGCAACCAGCTCGACGTGGCGGTGATGGGCAACGGCTTCCTGTCGGTGCGCCAGCCCAACGGCGAGACCGCCTACACCCGCGCCGGCCAGCTGCAGGTCGACGCCAACGGCATCCTGGTCAACGCCCACGGCCTGCCGCTGATCCCGCAGATCACCGTGCCGGCCAACGCCACCGCGCTGACCATAGGCGAAGACGGCACCGTCTCCGCCACCCTGGCCGGCAACACCACCGCCAGCCAGCTGGGCCAGCTGACCCTGACCAGCTTCATCAACCCGACCGGCCTGCTGGCCCTGGGCGAGAACCTGTTCGCCGAGACCCCGTCCAGCGGCACGCCGACCGAAGGCAAGCCGGGCGACGCCCAGTGGGGCAAGCTCAAGCAGGGCGCGCTGGAAGGCTCCAACGTCCAGGTGGTCGAGGAGATGGTCGACATGATCGCCGCCCAGCGCACCTACGAGATGAACACCAAGGTGCTGTCGGCCGCCGACAATATGCTGCAGTACCTGTCGCAGGCCGCACGCTGATGAAAGCCGCCCTGCCCGTCCTGGCTGCCGTGCTGCTGGCCGGCTGCGCCGCGCTGCAGCCGCCGCCGGTGCGGCCCGGCCCGTCCGACGAGCCGCCCAGCGTGTCGCGCGTGATCGGCCCGAAAGGCACTTCGGGCGGCGTCTACAGCGCCGACCTGGGCCTGTCGCTGACCTCGGACAGCCGCGCCTTCCGCGTCGGCGACGTGGTCACCGTCAACCTGCAGGAAACCACCCAGGCCAGCAAGAAGGCCGGCACCAGCTACTCGAAGAATTCGGCCGACAACATCGTCGCGCCCAATCTGCTGGGCAAGACCTTCGGCAAGGCCGCCATCGGCCTGGGCGCCTCCAACAGCTTCGCCGGCGACGCCACCAGCACCCAGCAGAACGCGCTGACCGGCGCCATCACCGTGATCGTGCAGGAAGTGCTGCCCAACGGCCTGCTGCGCGTGTCCGGCGAAAAAACCCTGACCCTGAACCAGGGCGAAGAATTCGTCCGCCTGCGCGGCTACCTGCGCGCGGCCGACATCGACGCCGACAACCAGGTGTCGTCGCTGCGCATCGCCAACGCCCGCATCGCCTACTCGGCGCAGGGCACGCTGGCGGACACGCAATCGGCCGGCTGGCTGTCGCGTTTCTTCAATGGCCCGCTGATGCCGTTCTGAACGGCCATAAGTTTTTGATAGGGTGACCCCATGAATTTCCGCACGCTCTCCCGCCTTCTGGCCCTGCCGCTGGCCCTCTGCGTCGCCCTGGGCGGCGCCGGCCCGGCCCAGGCCGCGCAAGTACTGCGCAACCTGGTCGCGGTCGAAGGCATGCGCGACAATCCGCTGGTCGGCTACGGCCTGGTGGTCGGCCTGAACGGCAGCGGCGACTCGACCCAGGTCAAGTTCGCCAGCCAGTCGGTGATCAATATGCTCAAGCAGTTCGGCGTCAAGGTACCGGACGGCACCGACGCCAAGTCCAAGAACGTCGCCACGGTGATGGTGTCGGCGGTGTTCCCGCCCGGCTACCGCAAGGGCCAGAACATCGATGTCGTGGTGTCCTCGATGGGCGACGCCAAGAGCCTGCGCGGCGGCGCCCTGCTGCTGACGCCTTTGCGCGCGGCCGACAATGAAGTGTATGCGCTGGCCCAGGGCAACGTGGTGGTCGGCGGCTTCAGCGCCGCCGGCAAGAGCGGCTCCTCGGTCACCGTCAACACCCCTACCTCCGGCCGCATCCCGAGCGGCGCCGCCATCGAACGCGAGATCGCCACCGATTTCGCCACCAAGCCGACCGTGCGCCTGTCGCTGCGCCACCCGCACTTCCAGACCGCGATCAACATCGTCGATTCGATCAACAAGCGCTTCGGCGACATCGCCACCACCACCGACGCCACCAGCATCGACGTGGTGGCCCCCGCCAACCCGACCCAGCGCGTGGCCTTCATGGCCAAGCTGGAGGCGCTGTCGATCGACGTCGGCGACGATTCGCCGAAAGTGGTGTTCAACTCGCGCACCGGCACCGTGGTCATCGCCGACGGCCTGCGCGTGCGCGCCGCCGCCGTCACCCACGGCTCGCTGAAGGTGGTGATTTCCGAATCGACCAAGGTCAGCCAGCCGAACGCCCTGGCCCAGGGCAACACCGTGGCCACGCCGCAGTCGCAGGTCAGCGTCGACCAGGGCTCGGGCCAGATGTTCAAATGGCCGGCCGGCGCCAAGCTGCAAGCGATCATCGACGTCATCAACAGCCTCGGCGCTTCGCCGGACGACATCATGGCCATCCTGCAGGCGCTGGACCAGGCCGGCGCCATCGAAGGCGAACTGGTCGTCATTTAAGGAATACCATGAGCTTTGATCCCAGCAAATTCGACGGCAGCACCATGCGCATCGGCGTGGCCGACCAGCTCAGCGGCGTGCCGGTGGCGCCGGCCGCGGCCACCGCCGCCGACGGCGTCGATCCCAAGTACCGCGCCAAGGCCACCGAGGCGGCGGTCAAGTTCGAAAGCTTCTTCATCGGCCACATGATGCACCAGATGCGCGCCGGTACCCGCGTGCTGGCGTCCGAGGACAGCGTGTTCAAGGACAAGATCAACGAAGACATGCTGGACATGGCCGACAACCTGGTGGCCGACCAGCTGGCCGGCCAGCGCGCCTTCGGCGTGGCCGACGCCATCCTGCGCCAGCTGCTGCCGCCGGCCAGCGCCCCGGTGGCGCTGGCCTCCTCGCTGCCAGGCCGCGCGGCGCCGGCGAATATTGCCGAGCCGCAAAATATTCCCAAAACGCTTAATCCGGTCAAGTAAGCGGTCGCCCTTTACAGTTAACGGACCAGTGGACGTCGTGTAAACACTGCAAGCGACTGGTCCTCCGGCCTTCACCAGGAAAGACCCTTGCAATATGAGCATCTCTTACAACGCACTGTCCGGCGCCCTGGCCGCCCAGGCTGCCCTGAACACGGTCAGCCAGAACATCGCCAATGCGCAAACCAAAGGCTACACCCGTCAGGGCGTGCTGCTGCAAGCTAACGCCGGCGACGGCTCGGGCATGAGCCCGGGCAACGGCGTGCAGGTCGGCTCGCTGCTGCGTTTCAGCGATTCCTACAAGTCCCAGCAAATGTGGCGCGCCGCGTCCGACATGGGCAAGCATTCCCAGTCCCAGCCTTACCTGACCCAGCTGGAAAAAGTCATGAGCGATGACAAGTCCAGCCTGAGCTACGGTATCGACAATTTCTTCAAGGCCCTCAACGCGGCCGGCGTCGACCCGACGTCGACCCCGCTGCGCCAGCAGGTCATCACCGCCGCCGACTCCATGTCGCAGCAGTTCAACAGTATTTTCAACGTCACGGCCAACCAGATGATCTCGGTGCAGCAGCAGCGCTCCGCCATCCTGCCGGGACTGAACGAATCGGTGGCCGGCATCGCCAAGCTGAACCAGCAGATCATTTCCGTCGGCGCCAACGGCTCCAACACCTCGGCCCTGATCGACCAGCGCGAACAGCTGATCGACAAAGTCGCCTCGCAGGTCGGCGTCGAAGTGCTCAACAACCCCGACGGCACCGCCACCGTGTCGCTCAAGAGCGGCCAGCCGCTGGTGGTCGGCAACCTGTCCGGCTCGCTGTCGTTCGACACCTCCAGCGGCGTGCAGCAGCTCAATCTGACTTTCGCCCAGACCACCTTCAAGCTCGACGACACCAAGGTCGGCGGCCAGCTGGGCGGCCTGGCGGACTTCCAGGAAAACACCCTGAAGCCGCTGCAGCAATCGATCGCCGAGATCGCCGAGCAGATGTCGGCCAAGGTCAACGCCCAGCTGGCGGCGGGCTTCAGCGCCCCCGGCGTTCCGGGCGCGGCGCTGCTGGTGTTCAACCCGGCCAGCGCCACCGGCCTGCTGCAACTGGCCAGCGGCTTCAAGACCTCCGACCTGGCCTTCTCCAGCGACGGCACGCCGGGCGACAGCGGCAATCTGCAACAGCTGGTCGCCATCAAGGGCCAGCCGATCACGCTGACCTCGCTGGGCAATGTGCTGCTGGGCGACGCCGACACCCAGCTGGTCGGCAAGCTGGGCATCAACAGCCAGCAAAACCAGGCCCAGCTCAACACCGCTACCACGGTGCGCCAGCAGTCCGAAGACGATTGGAAGTCCACCAGCGCGGTCAACACCGACGAGGAAGGCATCAATCTGATCGAGTTCCAGAATATGTACCAGGCCAACATGAAGGTGATCGCAGTCGCCAACACCCTGTTTGACGCCACCTTGCAAATGTTCGGTTAAGGAGAGCCAGAATGCGCATCGCCACCAGCCAATTCCAGGCCACCATGAACCGCGGCCTGCAGGACAACCAGAGCCACCTGGCGCAGATCACCGCGCAGATGGCATCGGGCAACAAGCTGCAACTGCCGTCCGACGACCCCGTCACCAATGTGCGCCTGTCGCGCCTGGCGCGCGAGGAAGCCATCGTCGGCCAGTACCGCGCCAACATCGCGGCCGTCAAGATCCGCCTGTCGACCAACGAGACCTATCTGCAGAGTATGACCAACGACATCACGCAGAGCCACGATCTGCTGGTGTGGGCTTCGGACGGCAGCAACACCGCAGCCGACCTGAAGTCCATGGTCAAGCCGCTGACGGCGCTGCGCGACAGCCTGTTCTACAGCGCCAATGAGAAAGACCAGGAAGGCCGCTACATCTTCTCCGGCACGCTGACCGACACCCCGTCCATCACTTACAACCCCGATCCGGCCGTGCCGCCTGGATCGCGCTACACCTTCACCGGCAATCAAAACCAGCAGAAGACCGTCGTCGGCAACGGCATCACGCAAGTCAGCAACGTCGATGTGGCCGGCCTGGAAACGCTGCTGAACCAGATGGACGTGGCGATCAGCGAGCTGTCGTCGCCGACGCTGACGGTGGGTTCGCCATCGCTGAGCGCCGCGCTGGCCGCCAATATGGACGGGGCCACCGCCGCGCTGGACCTGGTGGCGGGTAAGATCGCCAATTTCGGCGGCGCGCAGAACGTCATGGAGACGCTGGACGGCAACCACGCCAACGTCAGCCTGTCGAACAAGACGGCGATCCTGGACCTGGGCCAGCTGGACTACGGCGAAGCCGCAACCGAACTGAACGGCTATAATCTGGCGTTGCAGTCGTCGTACAAAGCCTATGCCAAGATCAGCAATCTGTCGCTGTTCAACATCCTGTAATTTAAACTGAGTCTCGTATGCAAATCTCGCCCAATTCCAACCCCAACGTCATTGTTCCCGGCAACGCCGGCAATGCGACCGCGGTGGACGGCACCTCTCTGGGGCTGCATGGCGAGAACGCAGCCACGGCCACCCCGGTCACGCCGACCCCGACGTCGGCGGCGCCGCTGCGCCGCGGCCTGAACAATTGGGACCAGCCGCTGCAGGGCGACATTTCCGGCGCCCAGCAGGCGCTCGACTTCCTCGAACAGAGCGCGGCCCAGCTGCGCAACCTGAAGGCCGACCTCAGCGCCCGCCTGGCCAACCGCCAGCGCGCCGACGGCACGCTGGACGCGCGCGTGCGCCAGTTCAGCAACAGCTGGCGCAACCGCAGCCAGGCATCCGGCGGCACGCTGGACGCCCGCCTCAAGTTCAGCAACAAGGCCAGCACCACCCGCTTCACGGTGCGCGGCATGACCATGGCCAACCTGCGCAACGGCGGCCGCGAAGTGCTGGCGATTTCGCTGGGCGGCGGCCAGAACCTGCGCTCGGTGGTGCTGGAGCCCGGCCTCACCGACGAACAGATCGCCCAGCGCTTCGACGACGCGCTGGCGCCGAGCGGCGTGCGCGCCGACCTCAACGAGGACGGCCAGCTGGAATTCACCACCGACGAATCGTCGTGGACCAATGTGCGCGACACCATCGCCGTGCAGGGCGGCGGCATCCGCTTCCCGACCGGCCAGCTGAACCGCGTGAAGGCCGAGGCCGAAGCGCCGGCCGTCGATCCGGACAGCTGGCAGACCTCGGACATGGAATCGATACGCGCCACGCTGCAGCAAGTGGTGCAGGCGCTGGCGCAGGTGGAACAGGCGATCGCCTCGGTGCACACGGCGCTCAACCAGGTCAGCGCCCGCGTGCAGAGCGCGGCGCCCAGCGACACCATCGACGGCATGGACCAGGTGGCGCAGAATTTCGTCTCGACCGCCAAGCAGCCCGGCTACCAGTCGCTGCTGTCGATCACCTCGGCGCTGGCCGGCATCAGCCGCGAGCGCGTGATCTCGCTGCTGAGCCTGCGCTAAGCCGGCGCTTCACTCCTCCATCAGGCGCGGCAGTCCGCGCCTGGCCAGCTCGCCCAGCTGCTCGGCCGGCATCGCTTCCGCATACACAAAGCCCTGCGCATAGTCGCAGCCGGCCAGCGCCAGCAAGGCGCTCTGGGCCGGCGTCTCCACGCCCTCCGCCACCACCCGCAGGCCCAGCTTGTGCGCCATGACGATCAGCGCCTCGCACATCGCCAGGTCGCCGCTGTCGACCGCCAGGTGCTGGATGAAGCTGTGGTCCAGCTTGAGCAGGTCGATGCCGAAATGCTTGAGGTGGGACAGCGAGGAATAGCCGGTGCCGAAATTATCCAGCGCCACCTGCAAGCCCATCTCGCGCAGCTCGCGCAGCCGGTCCGCGACCTTGGCGGCGCCGTGCATCAGCACGCCCTCGGTGATTTCGATGACGATGCTGCGCGGCGCCAGTTGCAGCTCGGCCGTATAGTTCAGCCAGCCGACGTAGAGCGCGGTGTCGCCGCGGAACTGCGCCGCCGACTGGTTGATGCTGACCTGGAAGCCCGGCCCCAGCTCGTCCTGCCAGCGGCGCGCCTGCAAGGCCGCCTGGCGGAACACCCAGTCGCCGATCTCCATCATCAGCCCGCCCGACTCCGCATGCGGCAGGAACTCGGCCGGCGCCAGCAGGCCGCGCTGCGGATGGCGCCAGCGCAGCAGCGCCTCGGCCCGCTCGATCTTGCCGTTCTGCAGATTGACGATGGGCTGGAAATGCAGCACGAACTGGCGTTCCTCCAGCGCCGAGCGCAAGTCCAGCGTGATCTGCTGGCGCGCCTGGGCCGCCAGCTGCAGGTCGGCGGTGAAGTAGCTGTAGCCGTTGCGGCCGGCCTGCTTGGCGGCGTACATGGCCTGGTCGGCGTTGCGCAGCAAATCCTCGGGCGCCAACGCGTCCGACGGGTACAGCGCGATGCCGATGCTGGCCGAGATCGACGGCTGGGCCGTGCCCAGCGCGAACGGCCGGTTCAGCAGCGCCAGCATGGTCTGCGTGATGCGCTCGATGCCGGCCGCGTGCTCGATGCCGGACAGGATCACCGTGAACTCGTCGCCGCCCAGCCGCGCCACCGTGTCCGACGTCCGCACGCAGGCGCCGATGCGGCGCGCCGCCTCCACCAGCAGCGCGTCGCCCTGCTCGTGGCCCAGCGTGTCGTTGACCTCCTTGAAACCGTCGAGATCGATGAACAGCAGCGCCAGCTGTATGCCTTCGCGCTGCGCCTTCTTGACCTCCTGGCCCAGCCGGTCCTGGAACATGTGCCGGTTCGGCAGCGCCGTCAGGTCGTCGAAATTGGCCTGGTGCCAGATGCGCTCGGTCGACGCGCGCGTGGCCGTGATGTCCGACACCAGCGCCAGCGCGCCGAGATAGCCGCCGTCGCCGTCGAAGATGGGATTGGTGGCCAGCGTGGCCCACAGCTCGCCGCCGTCCTTGCGCAGGAACTTGAACTCGTGGCGCTCGGCCAGGCCGGACTGGCGCCGCGCGATATTGCGCTCCAGGATGGCGCGGCCCTCGTCGTCCATGAAAGCCACCAGCGGCTGGTCCAGCATCTCCTCGATGCTGTAGCCCAGCATATGCGCCATCTTCGGATTGACGAAGCTGGTGCGGGCGGCGGCGTCGATTTCCCAGATGCCCTCCTCGGCGCTGTGGACGATGCGGCGGAAACGCTCCTCGCTGCGCTCCAGCGCCGCCAGCTTGCCCTCGGCCAGCTCCAGCACCACGCGGATCGCCTGGCCGCTGGCGTCGACGCTGGCGCGCAGCGTGACCGGGAAGCCTTGCTGGTTGCGGGCGCGCACCATTTGCAGCGAGCACAGCTCGGGATGCTTGCTGTTGATCGCCTGCCGCACGAAGCGGTCGAAGTCCTCATGAAAGCGTGGCGCGATGAATTGCCGCAGCGGCAGGCGTGCCGGGTTGTTGCGTGGCAGGCCCAGCAGGTCGGCGCCGACCACATTCATTTGCAGGATGGTGGTGTCGAAGCCGAGCACGAAGTAGCCGACCGGGGCCAGCAGATAGATATCGTTGAAACAGGCTTGCTCGGCGCTGAGGCCGTCGGCCGGCGGCGCCTGGACCAGCGGCACCGCCGCTTCGTCGATGATAGCCATGCGGGTCAGGCCGTCGATGCGCGCCGCCGAGATCGGCTGCCTGCCTGCGTGCAATTCGGTACTGTGCGTATGCTTCTCCATACCACCCCTTTGCGTAGGTGTTCAGACTAGCATTTAAGGCGCGCACTGTCGAGCGCAGCGGGCCGCCTCAACGGTGCGCGCGGTTCAAGCGTTGTTCCGCGCGCCGTTGCAGCGCTTCGAACAGCAGGCTCAGTATCCAGTAGATGACGGCGGCGGCCAGGTACAGCGGCAGCGGCCGGAAGGTGGTGGCGATCACCTCCTTGGTCGACAACATCAGTTCGGTCATGGTGATGACCGACACCAGCGAGGTATCCTTGATCAGGCTGATCAGCGTATTGCTCATGGCCGGCACCGCGATGCGCAGCGCCTGCGGCAGCACCACGTGGTACAGCGTGAGCCAGTAGCCCAGTCCCAGGCTGTAGCTGGCCGCCCACTGGCCCTTGCTGACAGCGGCTATGGCGCCGCGCAGGCTCTCCGACAGGAAGGCGCCGGAGTTCAGGCTCAGCGCCAGGATGCCGGCGGTGACCGGCGTGAATTCGATGCCGATACTGGGCAGGCCGTAGTAGATGACGAACATCTGCACCAGCAGCGGCGTGCCGCGCATCAGGCTGACATACACCGAGGCCGGCCAGCGCAGCACGCGGTAGGGCAGGATGCGCATCACCGCCACCGGGAAGCCGATCAGCAGCCCGCCCAGCATGGCCGCCAGCGCGAACAGCACCGTGTAGCCGGCGCCGCGCAGCATCACCGGCGCGGCCTCGCGCATCAGCTCCCACAGCGCCTGGACATCCATGCTCAAGGCGCCTTGCTGACGTCGATACCGAACCACTTCAGCGAGATCGCCTTCAGGCTGCCGTCGGCGGCGGCCGCGGCCAGCGCCTGGTTCAGCGCCTGCTTGAATTGCGGATTACCCTTCTGGAAAGGGATGCCCATGCGCTCGACCGCGCCCACCTGGGCGCCGGCCTTGATCGGCAGCTTGGAATTTTTCAGCAGATAGGCCGACATCAGGCTGTCGTTGAGCGCGGCGTCGACGCGGCCGAACGCCAGGTCGGACATGGTGTCCGGCGCCGCCGCGTAGCTGCGCACCTCGATGCCCGGCACCGCCTTGGCCTGCTGCTCGTAGACGCTGCCCTGCCCCACGCCCAGCTTCTTGCCCTTCAAGTCTTCCAGCGTCTTGTAGACGGCCTGCTCATCCTTGCGCACGATCAGCTGCGGCATCGAATAGATGTAGGGCGTGGAGAAGTCGAAGGCTTGCTCGCGCTTGGGATTGATGCCGACCTGGGAAATGATCACATCGTATTTGCCGGCCGACAGTCCGGCCAGGATGCTGGCCCACTCGCTGCTGACGAACTCCACTTTCACGCCCAGCCTGGCGGCCAGCAGGCGCGCCACATCGACGTCGTAGCCGGCGATCTGGCCATCCTTCTCGCGGTAGTTGAACGGCGGATAAGTGCCCTCCAGCGCCACCTTGAGCGTGCCGCGCGCCTTGACCTTGTCCAGCAGGTCGGCCGCCGAGGCCGGCAACGCCGTGACCGTCATGGCCAGCGCCAGCAGCGCGCCCTGCGCCAGCTTGAAAGAGAATTCGCGTTTGTGCATGGAGTTCCTTATGAAATGGCGGGCGCTACCACGCGCCCATGCGGCGGCGCAGGCCGAAATTATGGCCCACGACCAGGATGGAGCTGGCGATCAGGCCGCTCAGGCCTATCATCAACTGTACCAGCTTATCGTCCGGCAGCACCCACAGCCGGCCCGGCGGCGCCTCGTCCACGCGCGCGGCGGCCATGATCAGCGGCGCCACCCACGCGGCTTCCGGCGTCACGTCGAGAATCAGCGCGCCGTCCTGCGTGGTTTGCAGATAGATTTCGCCGCCCTCGGCCAGCGTGAAGCACACGCCGTAGCCGGTCTCGTGCTTGGCGATATTTTCCTGGAGGCTCAGATCGTGCTCGGCGATCCACAGCTCCACATCGGCAGGGGTTTCGAGGCCGCTCCACGGCACCGGACGGAAGCGCGGCGGCTCGTTATTGTCTTGCATAGCATTCCTGTTGACTTGGCAAGCCGCTAGTGTAGCCGATACGGGCTCAACCCTTCCAGGTACGCTTCAGGCCGGTATCCGCGTGGATCCAGCCGCCACGCGGGCCGGCGCGGTAGTAGAAGCCGACGCCGCCCTGGCGGAAGCTCTTGACCAGGCCGCCCAGGACTTCGGAATTCAGGTTGGCCAGGCGGATGTCGGCCGCACGGCCCTCCATGTGCAGCGACTGGCGCGCGGCCGGCACGCCGGCTTCGCGCAGCTTCTGGTTGGAGGCCGGGGTGCGGTAGCCGGACAGGATCTCCAGCGGCGTATCGATGCCGTAGCGCGCCACGAAGGCTTGCGTGCCCCACAGCGTTTCAAACAGCTTGGGATCGATGCGCGCGGTTTCCTTGCCGTTAACGTCGCGCAGCAGATGGCACAAGTCCTGGTAAGCCGATTCGATCAGCTCGCCATCGCGCCAGTACAGCAGCTTGGCGCGTTCGCCGCTGGCCGGGCGGATCACATCGATGGTGCGCGGCTTGAGCCAGAACTCCAGGTCCAGCGCCTGCGCGTCGAAGATGTCGGGAGGCGGCTCCAGCTCGCCAGAACCGGAAGGCGCCGATTGCGCCGAAGCGCGCGGCATGCTGGCGGCCGGCTTGGCCTGGGCCACAGCGCTTGAAGCGCCGCCGCTGGCGGAGCCAGCCGCATGGGCCGCCGGCTTGGGCGCCGCGGCCGTGTGTTGAACGGTGGTGCGGGAGGCGCATCCTATCAGCGGAACCGATAACAAACTCGCCCCCGCCAGGCCCAAACCCTGCTGTAAAAAATCTCTGCGCGATGCCATAGCCTATCCGTGAAAAACGATATGGACACTATAGCGTATGCAGAGGGAAATGAAAAAGGAAAGGCACCCGATTTCCTGCAAAAAAACCAGGCGCCGCCCGGCGCTAGCGCATCGCGATAGACAGCACTTGCTCAGGCACGAACTTGCCGTCCGCCAGATTCTGCGCCGGCACCACCATCGTGAGCCAGCCTTTCGGGCCATCCTCGGCCTTCAGGTCGAGCTCCACCTTCAACTGCTTGTCCAGCGCGACAAAGGTGCCGCGGCTGGTGCTGACGATCTTGTGCGGCTGATCCCGGTCCACGTAGGCGAACATGCTCGTGCCACGGCCAACAATGGACAGCGTCTGGCCATTCGACAGCGTGTAGCTACCGATCAGATCGCGATAATCTTCGGGCCACATTTTGTAATAAGCATCCGGCAGCTCAATGCGCAACTGATTCGCTTTGACCGGCACACTGACGGGCTCTTGTCCGCTGTCGATCTGCTGCGCCAGCACCGCCGGCGACAAAGCAAGCGACCCTAACACCACTACCAAGCACATGGTTTTCATGATCAGATCCTCCGTTTGAGAATCTTTATTTAAGCAGTCGCCTCGAAAAATTCAAATTCAATCTGGCTATCATGGGTGATGCGGCATACGAATTTAAAATGATGCAGATTACAGGGCGATGCATATCGATCGTATCGGTTTCCACAGCGCGTCAGGCGGCGACGGCCCTCGGCTCAACATCGAGCAACTCGGCGCGCGGTTCATCGAGCAGATAGCCTTGCACCAGCAACGGCACGCCCGCCGCCTCGCTCAACTGGCGCAGCACCGACAAGGCCTGCGGAGATTCCAGCCGCTTGAACACCACCGCCACGCCGGCCTGCGCGCTGCGCGTCAGCAAGGTCTGCAGCGTCTCGCCGTCATGCAGCTCGCGGGCGTCGAGCTTGAACACATCGGGCCGCAAGCGCTCCAGCACGTGCAAGGCTTCGCGCGCGCTCGGCACGTTGACGGCGAAACGGAAACCATTGCGGCGGTAGTTATCGGACACATAGTTCAACAGCCAGCCCTGCTGCGGCGAGGCCGCCGGCAACTGCAGCACCACGCGGTCCAGCGGCAGCTCCAGCGCATCGAGGATGCGGCGGAAAGCGTGGCCGTGGTTGCTGCTGACCGCGCTCAGCAGGCGGTCGTGCACGTTCAGGTACAAGTCCTGGCCGCCCTCATCGGCCTGGCGGAAGAAATTAATCGCGTGCAGCATGCGGCACAAACGGTCGAGCTCGATGGACTCATCGTCGCTGGCCGCGTGGTCCAGCAGCTTCCACAGCGACAGTCCCTGGTCCTGCGCCGACACGCTGCGCGCCAGGCCCTCGTAGGCCAGCACCTTGCCCGACGCCAGCTCGCGAATCGGCTGGAAGGCGCTGCTCATGGTGCAATTGAAGAACCGCCCCTGCGCCTTGCCCTCGTGATCGAGCCAGATGCTGGAAGCGGCGCCGGTCGCATCGGATAGACGCGCCAGGTATTTTTGCAGGATGGGGAAAGACATGGAACTCCTCGACAGATGCTGACAATAGCGACAGCGTATGCCTGCGTGCGGTAAAGCTGAACGAATGCTTTCAGCTATGGATATGCCAAAACATTCGTTCCGCCCGGAGAGTGCTGCCGCTATCGTGGGACATCGCCACTTTATGCCTGAACACCATGTGCCAATTACTCGCCATGAGCAGCAGCAAACCCGCCGCCGTCGACTTCTCCTTCGCCGGTTTCGCGCTGCGCGGCAGCGAACACCGCGACGGCTGGGGCATCGCCCTGCATACGGCCGGCGGCTGCCAGCTCTACACCGATTCGCTGGCCTCGACCCACTCGCCGCTGGCCGCCCAGTTGCGCAGCAATCCGATCAAGGCCAGGAACGTCATCGCCCATATCCGCAAGGCCACGCAAGGCCGCGTCTCGCTGGAAAACAGCCACCCGTTCACGCGCACGCTGTGGGGGCAGACCTGGTCGTTCGCGCACAACGGCGACCTCAAACTGTTCGACCCGAATCCCAGCCTGTACTCGCCGTACGGCGACACCGACAGCGAGCGGGCCTTTTGCCACCTGCTGTCCGGCCTGGCGCTGCGCTTTGAAAGCCGGCCGCCGCGCCATCTGCTGTTCGCCGCGCTGGAGACGCTGGCCGGCGAGATCGCCGACTACGGCAGCTTCAATTTCATCCTGTCCAACGGCGAGCTGCTGTTCGCCCATTGCAGCACCGACCTGCACGTGGTGGTGCGCGAATACCCGTTCTCGGTGGCGCAGCTCATCGATTGCGACCTCAGCATCGACTTCAGCAAGCACAACCATCTGGACGACCGCATCGCCGTGATCGCCACCCAGCCGCTGACTTCAAACGAGGAATGGACCCGGTTCGCGCCGGGCGAGCTGAAGCTGTTTGTCAACGGACTGGAGGTGGGAGCGACGCCGGTGCGGCGCCAGGAATGGGAACTGGAGATCTGCTGCTAGGACTAGACGGGATTGCAGTTGCAGAAGCGCTTGCGCTTGCTGCCGTCCGGCGCTTCGGCGCTGGCGTCCAGCTGCTTCCAGAAGAACACGGTTTCCACGCCATACGGCGAGCGCACCTTGCCGGCGTCGACGTAGCCGCGCCTGGCGAAGAATTCCTGGCCGGTGGCCGTGCTGTGCAATTGCAGCGCCTTCACGCCCCAGCTGCACGCCTGCTCTTCCATGCGCGCCAGCAGCGCCTTGCCGACACCCTGGCCGCGCGCCTCCGGCAGCAGATAGCACAGGGCCAGCTTGCCGGCGCCGGTCAACAGCGCGACGCCGACCACCAGGCCTTCGTTCAACGCGACCAGCGAAAAATTCGTCGGCGAACTGAACCAGTTCGCCACCATCTGCGGCGTCTTATTGCCTAGCCACGCATCCAGGATGGCGGGATCGTTTTTATGATCGAGGTCGCAGCACTCCGTGATCGAACGGCGCAGCACTGTGCATGCCGCATCCGCATCTGTCGAAGCAGCAACGCGAATTTCTAGACTGCGGATTTCAAAACTCATGTACGCTCACAAATATTCTCGATAGCAAAAATGAAACGCTGCGCAGTATCGCCGCGCGCCTTCTTCAGTGCCTGAAACCGACTATACACCAAGCAGAAAAAGGCGTTGCGGGCGCACCCGAACGACTCTCAAAGCCTAGTGGCTGGCCCTGCTTTTGCCCACGAATGTTTTCAAAAATCGTTATTCGGTTTTTATTGAAAACCCCGTGTCATACATGCCTTCTAAGCATATTACGAAAAATTCGTATCTTTTCCGGGCGAAATTTTACACCATGGGCGTCTGTTATTACGAAAGCTCATGATGACCAACAAAAAACCTGCCCGCCGCCTGATTATCTCGTCCTTCCTGGCCGCATCGGCCGCTATGCTGGGCCTGCCAATGCAAGCCAACGCCGCAGAAACCGTGCTGCTGAACGCCTCCTATGACGTCGCGCGCGAACTGTTCAAGGATATCAACCCGGTCTTCGAGGCCGACTGGAAGAAAAGCACCGGCGAAACCGTCAATATCAACCAATCGCACGGCGGCTCGTCCAAGCAAGCCCGTTCGGTGGCCGATGGCATGGAAGCGGCCGTCGTCACGATGAACCAGGCCAACGACATCGACATGCTGGCCGACAAGGGCCTGGTGACGCAGGATTGGGCCAAGAAGTTCCCGCACAACGCCGCGCCCTTCTATTCCACGCTGATCTACCTGGTCCGCAAGGGCAATCCGCAGCACATCAAGGACTGGGCCGACCTGGCCAAGCCTGGCGTCAAAGTCATCGTGCCGAATCCCAAGACCTCCGGCAACGGCCGCTACACCTACCTGGCGGCCTGGGGCTCGGTGCTGAAAAAAGGCGGCACCGAAGCGCAGGCGCGCGACCTCGTCACCCGCATCTTCAAGAACGTGCCAGTGCTGGACGGCGGCGGACGCGGCGCCACCACCACCTTCACCCAGCGTGAGATCGGCGACGTGCTGGTGACGTTCGAGAACGAAGTGAACCTGGTGCGTGCCGAGTTCGGCAACAACTTCGAAGTGGTCTACCCGTCGGCATCGGTGCTGGCAGAATCGCCGGTGGCGGTGGTCGACAAGGTGGTGGACCGTCGCGGCACCCGCAAGCAGGCGACCGCCTACCTGAACTTCCTGTACACCGAGCAGGCGCAGGACATCATCGCCAAGCATTACTTCCGTCCGCGCTCCGAGGCGGCGTTCAAGAAGTACAACGCCAACTTCCGCCAGATTACGTTGTTCACGGTAGATGACGTCTTCGGAGGCTGGAAATCGGCGCAGAAGAAGCATTTTGACGACGGCGGCGAATTCGACAAGATCTACCAGACCAAATAAGGATATACGTATCGATTCGTTTGCAAATGGCCTGACTACCCTTAATCTGAGCATGTAGTATCAACCAGACAAAGGAAGCACGATGGCCATTTCTGAAATTAACGTACGTAACCAATTCCGCGGCAAAATCAAGGAAATCATCTTTGGGCCAGTCGTTTCGGAAGTCGATGTGGAAACGCAGCACGGCATCGTCACCTCGGTGATCACCTCGCGTTCCATTCATGACCTGGATTTGAAGGTCGGCAGCGAAGTGATTGCCTTGGTGAAATCCACCGAAGTCTCGATCGCCAAGATCAGCAGCAACTGATCGACAGCAACTGAGCACCGCCCGCCGGCGGCCACGCAAAGCCCTGAGCCCTCCCGTCTCAGGGCTTTTTTCATTTCAGCCGCAGATACAAAATAAATGGAATCGTGGAGTTACATTCAATAGACGAGAAACCACTTTAATGTTATCTTCTATCCTCAGGAAATATTGCCGCATAGCTAGATTAGCACTGCGCTGTGTCAGCCTTTGACACCCGATACACTCCTCTCTCCCTAGAATACCTAACATGCTCAAGAAAATTGTCGCTGTATTGCTGAGTTCGTTTACCGTGGCTGCGCTCGCGGTACCGCTCGGCTCGCAGTCGGTGCTGGTCGTCGAAGACGGCACCGGCAAAGTGCTGCTCGAAAAGAATTCCAACGTTCAAGTACCGATCGCCTCGCTGACCAAGCTGATGACCGCGATGGTGGTGCTCGATTCCAAGCCGGACATGGATGCCCCCATCAGCATCGATAAAACCGACGTGGACATGCTCAAGCACAGCACCTCGCGGGTGCCGGTCGGCGCCGAACTGGCCCGCCGCGACGCCCTGCAACTTGCGTTGATGTCGTCAGACAACCGCGCCGCCGCATCGCTGGCGCGCACCTACCCGGGCGGCCCTGCCGCATTCAAATTGGCTGTCAACGCGAAGATCAAGGCGCTGGGCCTGACCCAGACCGTGATCGAGGAACCGACCGGTTTGTCGCCTAACAACCGCTCGACCGCGACCGACCTGGTCAAAATGGCAACCGCCGCATCGGCCTATCCGGACATCCGCCGCATCACCACCGACACCAAGGATGTGATCAATATCAAAGGCCGCCAGGTCGAATACCACAACACCAACCGCCTGGTCGGCGCCAAGGGTTGGGACGTCGGCCTGTCCAAAACCGGCTACACCGAAGAGGCCGGCCGCTGCCTCATCATGCGCTTCAAGTCGGCGGGCAAGAACGCCACCCTGGTGCTGCTCAACGCCAAGGCCAACTCGGCTCGTTTGATGGATGCATTCAATATTCGCCGCTTCGTCGCCGGCCCGGATGGAGAACCAAAAGTCATGAAGGCTTCCGTCACCCGCCACAAAAAAGCCGCCAAGCCGGCCAAGCGCCACCGCCGCGCCGCCTGATTTCTTCAGCACCGCGCAGCAACAGCCGGACCCGAGGGTCCGGTTTTTTTTGCCCCTGCAAACCAGATTCTGGTATGTTTAAGCTAATTTTCAGCTTGGTTTAGCTATGACGATGCCTTGGAAGGGCATCGTACAGAGGGAAGCGGGGAGATTAGTTGCCGAGCAAGGTACGCAGGCCGCTGGCGCGCTGGGTGCGCTGGGCAATGGCGTCGAGCAGCACCTGGCCGTTCGGCGTCAGTAACGTGAAGTAGTCGCGAGCGCGCGTGATGCCGGTGTAAATGAGCTCACGCGCCAGCATGCCGCCGCTGTCCCGAGGCAGCACCAACACCGTGTGCTGGAACTCGGAACCTTGCGATTTATGCACCGTCATGGCAAACGCGGTTTCGACATTTCTTAGCCGTGTGGCAAGAACACTGCGCACTTTGTCACCTTCCGAGAAGTACACGCGCAAAGCTCCCGGACGCGCCGGATCGGGCAAAGTCAGGCCGATATCGCCGTTGAAAACGCCGCTGCCGTAATCGTTGCGGGTCACCATCACCGGCCGGCCGACATACCATTCGCCGCTACGGCGCAACAAACCTGCCGTCTGCAATCTTTGTTCGATGACATCATTCAATCCGGCAACACCCCACTCGCCTTCGCGCACCGCGCACAAAATCCGGAAGGTTTCGAAGGTGTTCAGCACGGATTTCACCCAGGCAAGATGTACGACCTCATCACCTTCCGGAGCGCCGGATTTGATCATTTTCAGATAAGCCTGGTAGCCGCCGGCCGCTCCCGAACGTCCCGCCAAAGCCAGTTGCAACAGATCGGAAGGCTGGGCCGGATCGATCCAGAAGACCTTGCCATCCGTTCCATCACGCAATACTTGTAGCGATGCAACAGCATTTCCAGCATTCACGGCCAGCGCCAGCGCGCCGATCGGGCCGCCGAAACGGCGACTTTCACGCAGCATGACGGTCTGCTGTGCGATGGGTCCGCCGTTGCCGGCGTAACTTTCGGGGATCTGCTGGCCGGTGCTCGATTGTACGTATGACAAGGTTTCCGACTCGTAGGCACCCGCCTCGGCGTTGTGGCACAGGTCGCCCAACACGGCGCCCGCCTCCACCGAAGCCAGTTGATCCTTGTCACCAAGCAAGATAAGCGTGGCCGTGCTCGGCAGAGCGGCGAGCAACGCGGACATCATTTCCAGGTGAATCATTGATGCCTCATCAACAATCAACACATCGACCTCCAGCTGATTGCCGGCATTGTGCTGGAAGGCACGCGTGCCAGGACGCGCGCCAAGCAGACTGTGCAGCGTGCGCGCCGCGCCCATGCGGGCGGCCAACTCGTGCAGCGGCAGCGCCGCGCCGACCTTTTCCGCCAGATCGTCGAGCGCCGAATCAATCGATTGCTTGAGTCGGGCCGCCGCCTTGCCGGTCGGCGCGGCCAGCGCCACGCGCAAGCCGGACTGGCGCGCGCCGGCGGTGGCGAACAGCAAGGCCAGCAGCCGCGCCACCGTGTACGTCTTGCCGGTGCCGGGACCGCCGGTGATGATGCCGAGCTTGCCGCGCATGGCAACCGCACAGGCAATCTTTTGCCAATCGGTGCCGCCGCCGCGCGCGGCATGCGGGAACAGCACATCGAGCCAGTGCCGCACGTCGGCTGTGCTGGCGTCCTCGTCGGCGGCGATCACGCCGCCCAGCGCCCGGCCGCGCACGGCTTCGGCAACCAAAGTTTCGTCGCGCCAATAGCGCCGCAGATAGAGCCGCTCGCCGTCCAGCACCAGCGGCTGCTGGAAATCCAGGTCGCCCACCGGCCAAACCTGGTCGCAGCCCGCCAGCAGCGCCCGCCATGCCGAGGCGTTCTTCGGCCAGACGCCGGCCGCGGCACGCAGCGCGCGCCATTCCTCGCCGGTCCAGCCCAGCTGGCCGGACGGATCGTCAGCCAGCTCGTCCAGCATCAAGCAGCTGTGGCCGCGCCCTTCAAGTTCGGACAACAGCACGCAAGCCGCCATCAATTGCGGCGAACTGGCGCCAACCGAGGCGATAAAGCGTGCAAACGCACCGCTCAGGCGGCGCAGCTGGCCGTTTTCGGTCAAGGCATCGACCTGCTCGAACAGGGCTGCGGATGTTTCAATACTCATGCGGTGCCTCTGCTTGCGCTACGCCGGACTCGTCCAGCAACCGGTCCAGCCCGGCCAGCAGTTCGGGATCGGGTTCTATCAGGTAACAACCGCGCGTTTGCGGATTCGCAATGCCACGCAGGAACAGGAAAATCGCGCCGCCCAGGTGCTCGGCCGGATCGTACTGCTCGCCCAGGCGGCTTTGCAGCAGCCGGTGCAACGCCAGCATGTAGATCGCGCCCTGGATGTCGTAGCGGTGCTCGGCCATCGCCGCCACCAGCGCAGGCTGGTGATAGGCGGCGTCGCCTGGGCCCAGCGCGTTCGATTTGTAGTCCAGCACCCAGAACCGGCCTTCATGCTCGAACACCAGGTCGGCGAAGCCTTTCAGCATGCCGTGCAGCTGGCGTTCCGGCAGCGCAGGCCGCGCAGCGCCGCCCAGCAGGAAGCGCGCGCACAAGCCATCCAACGCACCGGTGCTCAGGCGCTCGCTCGGGAACCAGAACTCCATCTCCGGCAGCGGCGAGGCGATGGCGCTCAGCGGCGCCGCCAGATACGGCAAGGTGGTGCCGGCGATCTCGCGCAGCCAGGCCAGCGTGTCCTCCAGGCGATTGCCCCAGCCGGCGCGCTCCACGCGCCGCGTCAGGCGCGATTCGAAGTGTTCGTGATCGACGACGGCAAAGCCCTCCTGCCCCATCCACTCCAGCTGCTCGTGCAGGAAGTTACCCGGCACGGAGCCTCGCGGGAAGCGATGCCACGGCGCGTCCTCCACGCGTATCGGCAGCGCCAGCGTCGGCATGCCGGCGCCTTCCAGCAGGTTCTCCTGCAAGCCGTCACGCGGCACCGGCAAGGCGGGACCGCCACTGCCGATGGTGCCGGTTGGCCCGGTGCGCCGCGCCAGCGAGCTGAAACTGCCCACCGACCAATCGCGCTCGAAGCGGCCCGCATAATGCTGGGGTTCCAGCAATGGCGGGCGATCTTCGATGCGGCTCAGGCGCGTGAACTGCTGCATCGCCATGTCCAGCGTCTCGATGCTGATGCCGTCGCAGCCTTTGCAGGCATGCTCCCAGCGCTCCATCATCAGGTCCGACGGCAGCGCTTCGCCGCCGGTCAGCAGATAGCCGAGCGCCGATTCGTGCAGAGTGTTGTCGCCCGCCTTGCGCGCGGCCAGCGCCGTCACGCCCAGCCACAGGAAGTGGCGTGCACGGGTCAGCGCCACGTACAGCAGGCGCAGGTCTTCCTGCAGGCGGGCGCGCTCCACCAGTTCCATCGCGGTGTCGGTCAAGGCCATGTCGATCTGGCGCACGCCGTCTTCGTCGCTGAACTCGAAGAAGCTGCGGTTGCGCCGCTCCACCTTGCGCGCAGTGACGGCAAACGGCAGATACACCAGCGGATACTCCAGGCCTTTCGATTTGTGGACGGTGACGACCTTCACCAGTTCCGCATCGCTTTCCAAACGCAGCACCCGCTCATCGCCCGCGCCCTCGCCGCCTTCGATCTGCTCGGCAAGCCAGCGTATCAAAGCCTGTTCGCCGTCCAGCTGGCGGCTGGCCGATTGCAGCAGCTCCGCCAGATGCAGCAGATTGGTCAAACGCCTTTCACCGCCCGGCTGTTGCAGCAAGGCCGCCGGCAGTTTCAGTTCGTGGATGAAGCGTCGCAGCATGGCCAGCACGCCCTGCCGCTGCCACACGATGTGCAGCGCCTTCAACTGCTCGACGCGTTCCTCCCACGCCAGTTCGTCCGACGACAGCAGCGCCAGTTCCGCCAGCGGCAGGCCGGTGGTGCGGGTGGCGAAGGCGGCGCGCGCCAGCGCACCGTCCAGCGGGCTGGCGACGGCCGACAGCCAGCGCAGCACATCGGCAGCTTCCTCGCTGTCGGTGACGGAATCCTTGTCCGACAAATACACGCTGGCCACCTGGCGCCGTTGCAGTGCGCGCCGGATGGCGGCGGCCTCCTTGCGGTCGCGTACCAGCACGGCGATGTCGGCCGGTTGCAGGCGTTCGAAACCTTTCGGGCCGTCGAAGCCGGCGCGTTCATCGTTGAGCTGCGCGACGATATGCTCGGCGCAGTGCCAGGCGAAGAACTCGCGGTAGCTGTCCGCCTTCAGATCCTGCGCGGCGCTGCATGCGATGACCAGCGCCGGCACGTCGCCCGCCGCGTTGACCATGCGCTCATTGCGCCCCTTGGCGCCGACCGCTTCGAACGGCAGCGGATTCTCGCGTGTGCCGGGATCGCGGAAGCGGAAGGCGCCGCGTCCGAAGCCGCCTTGCGCAGGCTGGCCCTCGGCGTACATGAACAGGTGATTGACGGCGTCCACCACCGGCTTGGTCGAGCGGTAGTTGGTGCCCAGCTGGTAGTGGCGGCCGGTGGTGGCCTTGCGCGCAGACAGGTAGCTGTGGATGTCGGCGCCGCGGAAGCCGTAGATCGACTGTTTCGGATCGCCGATCAGGAACAAGCCGGTCTCGGGATCGTTGTCCGCCACGCGGTACAGCAGGTTGAAGATCTGGTACTGGTTGGGCGCCGTATCCTGGAACTCGTCGACCATCGCCACCGGATACTGGTCGGTGATGCGCTTGCGCAGCGCGGCTGCATTCTCGCCTTGCAGCGCGGCGTTCAGGCGGTCCAGCATGTCGGCGAAGCCGAACTGGCGGCTGCGTTTCTTCAGCTCGTCCATGCGGTCGGCGACGGCGCCGGCCGCGTGGCGGTACAGCGCGTGCGACAGTGGTTCGATGTCCTCCAGCGCTTTCTTCAGCGGCTCGATGGCGTCGAAGTCGTCGGGGATGGTGGCGGTGTAGCCTTTCGCGAAGGCGTCTTCAAGGCCATAAGGCGTCAGGCGCTTCCAGGCTGTGTCCGAGATATCGGGCATGACCATGCTGGCGTCTTGCGCCCAGTCGCGCAGGCCGTTGAACCACGCCACCAGCGAATCGGAGCGCATCTTGTTCCCATTGAAGCACTTGGGCGAGAGCACGCGCTCCTTGGCGATCCACTGCTCCATGCGGTTGGCGCGATCCACCCAGCCGGCCTTCAGGCCCGCCAACTGCGCCTGCTGCTCGCGCTGGACTGCGGCAATCAGCTCGGCCAAAGACCCGGCGCCGGGCGCGCTGCCGTCGCCGATGATGTCCGCGCGCTTGACCAGCTCCCGTATGGATTTCTTCAACGCGCCCACGTCGCCCCAGCACGACAGCAGCGCCTCCAGCGACACGGCGTTGAGCGGATAGACCTGCTGGCGCCAGTAATCGTGCGCGGCGTCCTCGAACAGGGCTTGCTCGTCGCTGACCAGTTCCTCGTCAAACAGGCTGCCGCTGTCGAACGCGTGCTCGCGCAGCATGCGCTGGCACCAGGCGTCGATGGTGAAGATCGCCGCTTCGTCCATCGTCTCCGCCGCCAGCATCAGGCGGTGCGCGGCCTGCTGCTGCTCGCTGTGGCCCGGATAGGATTCGAGGATGGCGTCCAGATAATCGTCGCGCTGCACGCCGCTGCCTGCGCCCAGCCCCATCGCCGAATAGCCGCGGAAGTAAGCCGCAGCCTCCACCAGCCGTTCGCGCACGCGGTTCGACAGCTCGCGTGTGGCGGCGCGGGTGAAGGTCATCACCAGGATATCGGCCGGCAGCAAGGGGCGGCGGTAGGCATTGTCATCGCCGTGGCCCAGCACCAGCCGCACGTACAGCGCGGCGATGGTCCAGGTCTTGCCGGTGCCGGCGCTGGCCTCGATCAGGCGCGAGCCATGCAGCGGAAAGCTCAGCGGATCGAGCGAATTGGCGGCGTTCGTGGTCATGCTGCGTCCTCGCCGTCGATGGCGTCTATCGTGATGTCGTGTTCCAGCCAATCCGCCAGCGGGCCATACAGCGCCTGCGACACATCGGCAAAATCCGGTTCGGCGCCCAGCGCCGCAAAGTCCGGCCACAAGCGGGCCAGGCACAGATCGTCGTTCTCGCCCGAGACCTCAAAGCCGCCGTCGTACACGGCGCGCGGATCGCCGCCCTGCGCCAGCGCCAGCGCGGTCTTGCAAGCCGTAGGCAGCGGGCGGTTCATGCCATCGCGCCACAGGCAGACCAGTTCCCGCAAGGCTTCCTGCGCCTCGGCCTGCGCCAGCGGCTTCATGCTGACGATGGCGTCGCGCGCCACCAGGAAGCCCGCGACCGGCATGCCGGCCGCCGCCACCGCCAACTGGCGCAGCCACATGGCGATCAATTTGTCGCCGCGTGGCTTACCCTGCTTGTCCGTCACCTTGGATGACATCTGCGCCAGCCACACGGTCTCGCTGCCGTTGCTGCGTAACTGGTCGATCCAGTCGTCGATCTGCACGCCGGCCAGTTGGAGGTTCAGCGGCACCTTGGGCGCCGGCAGCTCGTAGCGCTCGCGCAGCGTCAGCCAGGCGCAGCGCACCGGCACCAGGGCCTGCACCAGCTGGTGCTGGTACTGCTGGCCGATCAAGCCTATCGGCAGCACGCCTTCACGCGCAAGACGTTCGGCGCGCTCGGTCATCTTGTCGTAGACCTGATGGAGTTCTTCCGCTTCCGCGCCGTCGTCCAGCATCGTGTCTTCGAGCAGGTAGCGTTCCAGCGCGTTCAGCGAGAACGGCTCCTCGTCCTCGCCCACCAGCGCGGCGTCGCCGAACATCACGCCCAGGCGCTGGCGGAAGAAGAAGCGCACCGGCTGGCGCATGAAGTTGTTCAGGCTAATGAGCTTGAGACGGAATTTGTCGTCGATGTCGAACGGCGGCAGCTCGGCGGCAGCGGCAGCGGCCAGTTCCTCGCCATGCGCTTCGCGCCATTCGCGTGCATAGGTCAGCAGGCCGCCATCTTCGAAATAACGGCGGCTGAACGGTTGCAAGGCGTGCTCCGTGGTGCGCGCATGGGGATCCAACTGCCAGCCATTGACCAGATAATCGCGCAACTGCGACACCAGCACCGACGGCGGCTGCTCACTGTTGTCGCGCACATTGCGTCCGACCCAGCTGATATACAGCTTGTCGCGCGCGGCCAGCAGCGCTTCCAGCATCAGATAGCGGTCGTCATCGCGGCGCGAACGGTCGCCGGGACGCGCCATGCCCGGCTGCGCCAGCAGGTCGAAGTCGGCTTTCGGCGCGCGGCGCGGGAAGTCGCCGTCGTTCATGCCCAGCAGGCAGACCACGCGGAACGGCACGGCGCGCATCGGCATCAGCGTGCAGAAGGTCACGCCGCCGGAGACGAATTGGTGGTTCAGCGTCGGCTCGTCCAGAAGACCAAGCCAGGCCTCGCGCAGCACGGCCAGCGGCACGGCTTCGTCGTACTGCGCGCCTTCGCAGGTTTCCAGCCAGTTGTTGAGCGCATCGTCCAACTGCGCCAAGGTCAGGCGATCGCCCTCCTCGCCCGCCTTGAAGAAGGCCGCCAGCAGCGCGCGCGCCTGCACGCCCCACTCGGCCGGCGAGCGCGATTGCGCCAGCACTTCGCGCCAGTGCAGCAGCGCTTCGACCATCTGCGCCAGCGATCCCGCCAGCGCGGCGTCAAGCCCGCCCACTTCGCCATACGCCTCGATGCCGGCGAAGGCCGCATCTTCGCCGCTGGCGTAGCCCAGCAACATGCGGCGCACGCCGAACAGCCAGGAGTTCTGCTCGCCCGCCGCACCAAGACCGAGGCCGGCGCGGTGTTCGGTGTCCAGTCCCCAGCGCACGCCGGCGCCTTCGATCCACAGGCCCAGCGTCGGCAGGTCGTCCTCGCCCAGGCCAAAACGCGCGGCCAGCGCCGGCACATCGAGCAGGTCGCGCACCTCGCTCTGGCGGCAGCGCTGCTGCGGCAACCGCAGCAGCCACTCCAGCGCCACCAACAGCGGATTGACGCTGCGGTCGTTGACGTCGCCGATTTCAAACGGAATGTAGCGCGGGTCGCTGCGGCGGTGCTGCGCGAACACCGCGTGAATCGCGGCCGTGAAGGTGTCGATGTCCGGCACCATCACCACCACGTCGCGCGGGCGCAGGCCGCCGCCATCGGCGAACATCGCCAGCAACTGGTCGTGCAGCACTTCCACCTCGCGCTGCACGCTGTGGGTGATGTGGAATTCGATCGAGCGGTCGTCGTCCGGCGGCGGTATCTGCGGATGCTCGGACAGCGGCAGCAGGTCGCGGACGGCGGCCTGCACTTGCGACAACAGCGTATCGCCCTCGCCGTCGCTGAACAGGTCGATGCGCAGCGGCGCCATGTCCTCGCCGTCGCTGGCGGCGGCTGCGGCGGCCGACGCCTCGTCGAATTCGTCCAGCATGCGGATGAAGTCCCGGCCCTGCCGCCCCCAGCTGGCCAGCAGCGGATGGCTGTGCGCGTGCAGCTCCTCCAGTGGTATCGCGCCCAGATCCTGGCCGTTGCGCAGTTGCTGGCGGCGGTGTGCGGAGCGCAGCAGGTCGCGGCCTTCGATGATATCGCCCCAATAAAACTGGCAGGGGTTGGGTACAGCCAGCAGCACCTGCGTATAGCGCGACAGCGACGCCAAGGCCTGCAAGCTTTGATACGGCAGCGCGGAAACGCCGAAGATGACGATGCGGCGCGGCAGCCGGCCCAGCGGCTGCTCGCCGGCGGCGCAGACGCGCACGAATTCGGTGTGGACGGTGGCGCGGCCCAGTTCCCGCTCGTGCGGCTCGACATCGGCGATCACGGCGCGCCACAACTGCCCCTGCCAGCGCTGGTCTTCCGGCAGCGGCTGCACTTCGCCGCGGGCATTGCGCATCTGATCGCGGCCTTGCGCCCAATCGTCCAGCCAGTCGGCGCGGTAGACCTGGTATTGATCGAACAAGTCGGCCAGGCGTTCGGCCAGTTGCAGCCGGCGTTCAGCCTCGCCGTCGGCCAGGAAGTGGCGCAGCGGCGTGAACACGGGATCGGCCAGCAAGGTAGGCAAGAGGCGCATCAGGCGCCAGGTCAGCGGCCCCTTGTCGAAGGCCGAGCGCACCGGCACCCGGTCGCGGCCCAGCATGCCGCGATAGGTCTCCCACAAAAAGCGCGCAGGCAGCGCCACGCGGGTGGCGGCGCAGACGCGCATTTCCTCGGCCAGCGCGATCTTCAGCCATTCGGCCACGCCGTTCGACTGCACCAGGATGGTTTCGGATTCGAGCGCGCCCAGCGGATGATTGCGCAGCCATTGGAACACCGCCGCGCGCAGCTGCTCCATTTGATTGCCGTGCAAGATCAACAGGCCGGGGGTGATGCTCGAATGCATAGGGCTCTTCGTGGGAGGGAAGCCCGTATTATCGCTCTAGCCGGGGTCGTAGGCCAGCAGTTCCTGCTCCATGCGCTCGTTCAGCACTCCCAGCATGGCGTGCATCTGCGCCACCAGCTGGCGCGCGTTGGCGCAGTCGGCGTCGTGACGCACCTTTTCCAGCGCCAGACACAGGTTCCCGAAGCGCATCGCGCCGACCGCGCGCGCGGAGGACTTGATGCGGTGCCCCAGTTCGGACAGCTGGACCAGGTCTTCCCGCGCCAGCGCGGCATCGACTTCCCGCAATCCTTCGCGGGTCGACTCCAGGAACAGCAGCGCGTACTTGCGCATCTTGTCGGCCTTGCCGCCGAAGGTCTGGGCCAGCGCGGCCACGTCGAGCAGCTCCGCTTCTTCCAGCTCCGCCGACGTTGCAAGCGGCGCCGGCTCGGCGCGCGCGGCCAGTGGCGGCAATCCCGTCGCCATCGCCGGCATCTGCGGCTGCAGCGGCGCGGTGACGGCGGCGCCATCGGCCATGGTGAAGTACGACGGCGGCGGTGGCGCCAGCGGCCGCGCCAGGCCGGCGGCGCGCGCCCGCTGGCTCATCCACTTGGAAAGCATATTGAACAACAGCTTGGGCGCAATCGGCTTGGTGACAAATTCGTCCATGCCCGCACTCAGGCAGCGCTCCTGGTCGTCGCGGCCGGCGTTGGCGGTCATCGCGATGATCAGCGTGGCCGACAGCTTCGGATGGGCGCGAATCAGGCGCGTAGTCTCGTAACCGTCCATCACCGGCATCTGCACGTCCATCAGCACGCAATCGAAACGCTCCTTGAGCAGCAGGTCGATCGCCTCCTTGCCGTTGTTGGCCACGCAGACGGTGGCGCCGGCATCCTCCAGCAGCTCCTGGCCCACCTGCTGGCTGAAGATATTGTCCTCGACCAGCAGGATGGAAGCGCCGCGTATGCTGTCCAGCACATCCGGCTGCACCGAATCGTCGCTGGGTTGCAGCATGCTGACGCCCTTGTCCAGCCGCGCAGTGAACCAGAAGGTGCTGCCGGCGCCGGGCCGGCTGTCGACACCGACGCCGCCGCCCATCAGCTCCGCCAGCTGCTTGCTGATGACCAGCCCCAGGCCCGTGCCGCCGTAGCGGCGCGTGGTCGAGGTATCGGCCTGGTGGAAGGACTGGAACAACTGCTCCAGCTGCTCCGGCGACATGCCGATGCCGCTGTCTTCGACCTCGAAGCGCACCAGGATATGGCCGTCGCGTTCTTCCAGCGGCCGCGCGCGCACAAACACCTTGCCGTTCTCGGAGAACTTGATGGCGTTGCTGGTGAAGTTGAGCAGCACCTGCTCCAGCCGCAGCGGATCGCCGCGCAGCTGCTGCGACAGGCCCGGCCAGATTTCATATACAAGCTCCAAACCCTTGGCCGCAGCGCTCTCGCCCAACTGGCTGGACATATTCGACAGCAGCACATCAAGCGAGAAGTCCAGCACCTCCAGGTCCATCTTGCCAGCTTCGATCTTGGAGAAGTCCAGGATGTCGTTGATGATGCCCAGCAGGTGCTGGCCCGAGTGGTAAATCTTCTGCAGATAATCGCGCTGCTTCGGATGCGTGACCGATTTCAGCGCCAGGTGGGCCATGCCGATGATGCTGTTCATCGGCGTGCGGATCTCGTGGCTCATATTCGACAGGAAGTCGCTCTTGGCCTGGTTGGCGGTATCGGCTTCTTCCTTCAGTCTATGCAGCTCGGTGACATCGGTGGACAGGCCGATGACGGCCGTGACGGCGCGGTCCATCTCCACCGGCACCTTGACGGTCCACAGATGCTGCACCACGCCGTCGCGACCCACGTACTGGGTCTCGCCGGAGCGCTTGACGTTGTCGGCGAATACCGGCCGCTCCTGCGCCCAAGCGGCGTCGGCGACGGCGGTCGGCATCAGCTCGCGATCGAGCTTGCCGACGATGTCCTCCACCGGCAATCCCATCGAATCGGCCATCTTGGCGTTGACGTAGATGTAGCGGCGCTTCTGGTCCTTCATGTAGACGTGGGCGTCGACGTTGTTAAGCACCGTGTCGAGCAGCACGCCCTGCTTGAGCGCGCGCCGGCGCGAGGTGTACAGCACGAAGAAGTAACTGTACAACAGCATGGTGCCGGCAAAACCGGTCAGCCCCGCGATCCACGGGAAATAGAGATCGAAGCCGGTGAGCAGTTCGGACTTCCTGACCTGGAACTGCGCCTTCCACAAGCTGCCGTTGAAATCGAGCGGCAGCACCGATTCGAAATAGTCGGCGCGCTGCGACGCCGGGATAGCCTCCGCCTTCATCGTGCCGTTATCGTTGAACAGCAGGCGGTCGTTATGCTCGATCACCAGGCGGCGTTGCTCGACCTCCTTGCTGCCGTCGGCGTACAGCATCAGGTGCACCTGGCGCACCGTCATCTCGTCGATCGCGCCCTGCACCAGCTTGGACACGCTGAAGCCTATGCCCACCGATCCCAGATAGGCTGCGCGGCGTCCCGCCACGTCGGCCACCGGCATGTTGCGGCGGTAGACCGGCAGACGGATGCCCAGGCCGATGTGCGGCGTCGGCCGCTGGATCACAATGGGCAGGCCGGATGCGCTGACCTGGCCACTGTCGCGCGAGGCCGCCACCAGCTTGTCGATCGCCGGGTTGACCACCACGTCGACGCCCATTTTTTCGTCCGCCATCGACGCCGGTTCCAGATACGTCAGCACCGCGTAGTGCGGGCGCCGGCCCGGCGGCTTGATGTCGAAATTCGGATAGCCCTGCGGCGACAGGCTGCGGTCGGCGCGCACGCGGGCGACAAAGGCGTCGCGCTGTTCGTCCGTTACCATCGGCGCCCAGGTCACGGCCTCGATCGCCGGGAAGTGGCGCGGAATCTCCAGGCTGGCCACGTACTGGTGAAATTGCAGGCGTGTCAAATCGTCGCTGGTCTGGAACAGCGCCACCAGGCCGCGCGTCACATCGGAATACGATTTGATGCGGGCCGAAATACCGTATTGCGTGCTGCGCGCCAGGTTCTCGAATCGCTGGCGGGCGTCGTCGTCGACGGTCTTGGCGGCGACGCCATACAGCGCCGCGCCGACGCCCAACGCCAATGCGCCGCCCGCCAGCCAGAACAGCAGGCGGGGGCTGCGGACTGCTTGCGTCGCGTTACCCGATTTGAGCATTCGCCATCACTTTAGGTCTATATATTCGCGGAAAAATTTGCATCACAGCAGCATACTATTAATGCCGCCCCGTAACCAGTGAAACAATTGGAGAGATTTCGCAACGATGCGGCGCGAAATTCAAGGGAACCATATGCAGCAAGGCGCGCTCTAAATGATGAGTCCGAAAACAACCGGCATTGCCGGAGGCCATCATGCGCGCAGTATCTATCATAGCGGTATTTTCCTTCAGCATCATCTGCATGCCGCATGCCAGTCATGCGACGACTGTTGACCATCACGAATTCGAGGCCTGGCTGGAGGCGCCCTTCCAAGCCGGCAAGGACGGCACGCGGACGTTGACGCTGCACTTTTCCGCCCCCGATGCGCGGCCGGGCAACACGCTGCATTGGCGGCTGGACCTGCTGGCGCCGAACGGGCGCGCGCTGCGCATGTGGCGTCGAACACAGCCGTTGGACGAGCCGGAGCGGACCGTGACGATGCGCTGGCATGCGCCATCGACATTGCGCAAAGGCGTCTACCGGCTGCGGCTGCGTGCCCGCGCCGGCGCCCATCCTGAAGTCGAGCAGGACTGGAACGTGGCGGTCGGCGCCCTGCCAGCGGCACCGGCCGCGTCGCTGGAAGCGGCCGAGGCGGTAGAGGCGCTGCCCTACGCCATCTACCTGGGCAATCTGCACAGCCAGACCAATCACAGCGACGGCGGCGGCGCGCTCGACCATTGCACCGGCGCGCAGGCGCCGCAGAGCGCGGCGCCGGGGCCGGCGGATGCCTACGCCTACGCCCGGCAACACGGCCTGAACTTCCTGATGACTTCCGAGCACAACCACATGTACGACGGCTCGGACGGCACCAACATCGAGGCCGACCCGGCCGCCGCCACGACCCTGTACCACAGCGGCCTGCAAGCGGCGGCGGCGTGGAACCGACTCCATCCCGGCTTCCTTGCCATCTACGGCCAGGAATGGGGCGTCATCAGCCACGGCGGCCACCTCAACATCCTCAACAGCGGCGAACTGCTGGGCTGGGAACGCAACGCGCTGGGCGAGCTGCTGGCCGATACGGAAAGCCCGAAGAACGACTACGCCGCGCTGTACCGGCTGATGCGGGAACGCGGCTGGGCCGGCCAGTTCAACCATCCGCAGCGCGACCAGTTCGCCATCGGCGGCAAGCCGCTGGCCTGGACCGAGGACGGCGACCAGGCCATGCTGCTGTGCGAAGTCATGAACAGCAATGCCTTTTCAGCCCGCACCGACGAGGCCGAACCCCGCCTGAGCACCTACGAAGCGGCCTGCAACCAGCTGCTGGAGGCCGGCTACCACCTGGCCTTCAGCAGCGACCAGGACAACCATTGCGCCAACTGGGGCGCCTCCTACAGCAACCGCACGGGCGTGCTGATCGAGCGCGCCGCGCCGCTGGATGCCGGCAGCCTGCTGGCCGCCCTGCGCGCCCGTCGCGTATTTGCCACGATGGATAAAAATGCCCGCCTGATCCTCACCGCCAACGGCCACCTGATGGGCGAGCGCTTCGTCAATCGCGGCAAGCTGACCCTGCGGACCAGTTACGTCAGCCAGAGCGGCCACCATGCCGCCGCCGTCGACATCTTCCACGGCGTGCCCGGGCGCAACGGCGCCGTCGCCGCGCTGGGCAGCAAAGCCCGCACCGTCGTCAGCCCCGCTGCCGGCGAGCATTTTTACTACGCCCGCGTGACCCAGGACGACGGAAAAATGCTGTGGAGCGCGCCCATTTGGGTCAGCCAACAGCCCCGCAATCGTGCGCTTCGGAAAATTGAACTCCGATAATCTTATTGCTGGTAAAAAATATTCCACATATCGATTGTCAGATTGATAAAATGAGGGTTTTCGCCATCTTGTAGCCGATTGCAATTTTGCTTGACTACCAGATATTCAAGAGTATCTTTTACCTTCCAGACACAGTGCGACCGTCCGATACCTTAACTGATCAGCCAGCCGTGCCTATCCCAAAAGTCCTCCTCGTCAACGACGATCCAGCGAGCCTGTACGCGCTGGAGAGTCTGCTGTCCGAAGCTGCCGACCAGCATGTCTATGAGCTGATCACGGCAGGTTCCGGCAAGGAAGCGCTGCGCCAGGTGCTGTTGCACGAATTCGCCGTCATCCTGCTCGATGTCAGCATGCCCGGCATGGACGGCTTTGAGACGGCCGAAGCCATTCATTCCCATCCGCGTTCGGCGGGCGTGCCCATCATCTTCATCACCGCGCACTACGCGGACGAAATCAACCGCCTCAAGGCTTATCAGAAAGGCGCGGCGGATTATCTGTTCACGCCCGTGATCCCGCAGATCCTGCAGGCCAAGGTGGCGGTGTTCGTCGAGATGACCAAGAAGAATATCCTGCTGCGCAAAAAGAGCGAGCAGCTGGCCCGCCTGAACCAGGACTTGCGCGTGCAGCGGCTGCAAGACCTGGAGCGCATCAACGCCGAGCTGGAACAGGAAATCAAGGACCGCAAGCAGGCCGAGTTGCGCGCCCACGAGCTGTCCACGCGCGACGCGCTGACCAACCTGGTCAACCGCCGCGCGCTGATCCAGCAGCTGGAGCACGCGGTGGCCACCTCGGACCGCAGCGGCGCCGGCTTTGCGCTGCTGTTCCTCGACCTCGACAAATTCAAGCAGATCAACGACAGCTACGGCCACGAAGCCGGCGACGAGCTGCTGCGCCAGGTCTCGGCGCGGCTGACGGCGGCGGTGCGCGTGGCCGACGTGGTGGCGCGGCTGGGCGGCGACGAATTCGTCGTGCTGATCGAAGGCCGGGCGGCGGCGGCCAACGCCGCGCGCGTGGCCCGCAAGATCGAACTGGCCTGCGCCCTGCCCTTCGACATCGGCAGCCATCGCCTGAAGACGGCGGCCAGCATCGGCATCGCCATCTATCCGCAGGACGGCAACAACGCCCAGGCGCTGATGAAAAACGCCGACACCGCGATGTACCACGCAAAACAGAACGACGCCGGCCCGGTGCAGTTCTTCCACGAAGAGCTCAACGTGCGCGAGCGCGAACGCGAACAATGGACGCTGGAGCTGCGCAAGGCGCTGGCCTCCGGCCAACTGGAGCTGCGCTACCAGCCGCAGGTCGATATCGCCACCGGCCGCACCTCCGGCGCCGAGGCGCAGCTGTACTGGCACCATCCCGCCAAGGGCATGCTGGATGCCCCGGCATTCCTGCCGCACGTGCAGGAACGCGGACTGCTGGACCGCGTCGACGCCTGGGTGATCACGCAAGCCTGCGCGCAAGCCGCCCTGTGGCAGCGGGTGGCGTCAGCCGGCGCCAGCGCGCGCCACGGAACGCCGCTGTGCATCTGGATCAACCTGGCGACGCCGCAGCTCACGTCGGACCTGCTGCAAACGCTGCTGCCAGCGATCCGCAAGCAGCACCTGGCGCCCGGCAGCATCGGCGTGGAGCTGAACGAAAAGCTGCTGCTGGGTGCAACCGAACCGCTGGCCCAGCTGCTGCAGCAACTGCAAAGCGGCGGCGTGCTGGCCGCACTTGACGATTTCGGCAGCGCGCGTTCCTCGCTGGCCGCCTGCAAGCGCTGGCAGCTCGACGTGCTGAAGATAGACCGCAGCTTCACCCAGTCCATCGGCAACGACGAAGGCGGCAGCGACATCGTCGCCGCCGTCATCCACCTGGCGCGCGCCCTGTCCATGAAGGTCGTGGCGCTGGGCGTGGACAGCCGCTCGCAGCTCGACGCGCTGCGCGCGCTGGGTTGCGACAGCTGCCAGGGCGAACTGTTTTTCACGCCGCTGCCCGCGGCGGCCCTGCTCGAACATGCCGGCGCCGAGCCGGCAGCATCCACCACCGAACCCCATCCCTCCTAAATAACGAGGACTAAGCCGATGAATGACATGACCGACATGGGCGAGCAGATCGACGCCAAGCGACTGCTAGCTACGCTGATGGCACTGAAAAAAGGCGACTTCACCGCCCGTATGCCATCCGACTGGACCGGCATGGCGGGCAAGATCGCCGACACGCTGAACGACATCATCGAGACCAAGGAAAAAATGGTGCAGGTGGTGACGGATGTGAGCCGCGTGGTGGGCCGCGAAGGCCGCCTGACGCAGCGAGCGCAGGTACCCAATATGTCCGGCGGCTGGGCCACCATCGTCAGCGCCGTCAACGCGCTGATCGACGATCTGGTGCGACCGACCACCGAAATGGCCCGCGTGATCGGCGCCGTGGCGAAAGGCGACTTGTCGCAGACGATGGCGCTGGAGGTGGACGGCGTGCCGCTGAAGGGCCAGTACCTGCGGGCGGCGACCACCGCCAACACCATGGTGGAACAGCTGTCGTCGTTCTCCTCCGAGGTGACGCGGGTGGCGCGGGAAGTGGGTACCGAAGGTAAGCTGGGCGGCCAGGCGCAGGTGAAAGGCGTGGCCGGCACCTGGAAGGACTTGACCGACTCGGTGAACTCGATGGCGGGTAACTTGACGTCGCAGGTGCGTAACATCGCCGAGGTGACCACCGCCGTAGCGAACGGCGACTTGTCCAAGAAAATCACGGTGGACGTGCGCGGCGAGATCCTGCAACTGAAAGACACCATCAACGTGATGGTGGACCAGCTGCGCTCCTTCGCATCGGAAGTGACGCGGGTGGCGCGCGAGGTGGGTACCGAGGGTAAGCTGGGCGGACAGGCTTATGTGCCGGGTGTCGGCGGCACCTGGAAGGACTTGACCGACAACGTGAACTTCATGGCGTCCAACCTGACGGGCCAGGTGCGTAACATCGCGGCGGTGACGACTGCGGTGGCGAACGGCGACTTGTCCAAGAAAATCACGGTGGACGTGAAGGGCGAGATTCTCGAACTGAAAAACACCATCAACGTGATGGTGGACCAGCTGTCCTCCTTCGCATCCGAGGTGACGCGGGTGGCGCGTGAGGTGGGTACCGAAGGTAAGCTGGGCGGCCAGGCGCAGGTGAAAGGCGTGGCCGGTACATGGAAGGACTTGACCGACTCGGTGAACTCGATGGCGGGTAACTTGACCGGCCAGGTGCGCAACATCGCCGACGTGACCACCGCCGTGGCGAACGGCGACTTGTCGAAGAAGATCACGGTGGACGTGAAGGGCGAGATTCTCGAACTGAAAAACACCATCAACGTGATGGTGGACCAATTGAACTCCTTCGCATCCGAGGTGACGCGGGTGGCGCGGGAGGTAGGTACCGAAGGTAAGCTGGGCGGCCAGGCCAACGTGCCCGGCGTGGCCGGCACATGGAAGGACTTGACCGACGGCGTGAATTCGATGGCGGGTAACTTGACCGGCCAGGTACGTAACATCGCCGACGTGACCACCGCCGTGGCCAACGGCGACCTGTCGAAAAAGATCACGGTGGACGTCAAGGGCGAAATTCTCGAACTAAAAAACACCATCAACGTGATGGTGGACCAATTGTCCTCCTTCGCATCCGAAGTGACGCGGGTGGCGCGTGAGGTGGGCACCGAGGGTAAGCTGGGCGGACAGGCCTACGTGCCGGGCGTCGGCGGCACCTGGAAGGACTTGACCGATAACGTGAACTTCATGGCGTCCAACTTGACGGGCCAGGTCCGTAACATCGCGGCAGTGACCACCGCCGTTGCGCGCGGCGACTTGTCCAAGAAAATCACGGTGGACGTGAAGGGCGAAATCCTGGAACTCAAAGACACCATCAACGTGATGGTGGACCAACTGTCCTCCTTCGCATCCGAGGTGACGCGGGTGGCGCGTGAAGTGGGTACCGAGGGTAAGCTGGGCGGCCAGGCCAACGTGTCCGGCGTGGCCGGTACGTGGAAAGACTTGACCGAGAACGTCAACCAGCTGGCGGCAAACCTGACCAACCAGGTGCGGGCGATTGCGGAGGTGGCGACCGCCGTGACGCGAGGCGACTTGTCCCGTTCCATCCAGGTGGAGGCACGCGGCGAGGTGTCCTACCTGAAGGACAACATCAACGAGATGATCCGCAACCTGAAGGACACCACGCTGAAGAACGCGCAGCAGGATTGGCTGAAGACCAATCTGGCGCGCTTCACCCGTCTGCTGCAAGGCCAGCGCGATTTGCAGGCTGTGACCAAGCTGATTCTGTCGGAACTGGCGCCGCTGGTGTCGGCCCACCACGGCGTGTTCTACATGATGGACTCGCAGGAGTCCGACGCCCGCCTGCGCATGATCGCCAGCTACGGCTACCGTTCCAGCCGCAAGCTGCCGACCTCCTTCCTGCCAGGCGAAGGCCTGGTGGGCCAGTGCGCGCTGGAGAAGGTGCGCATCTGGCTGACAGACGTGCCGCGCGATTACATCGTCGTCTCGTCCGGCCTGGGCGCGGCGCCGCCGACCAACATCGTGGTGCTGCCGATCCTGTTCGAACAGCAGGTCAAGGCGGTGATCGAGATCGCATCGCTGGACCGCTTCACCGAAACCCACCTGTCCTTCCTCGACCAGCTGATGGAATCGATCGGCGTGGTGCTGAACACCATCGAGGCGAACAGCCGCACCGAATCGCTGCTGACGCAGTCGCAATCGCTGGCGCAGGAACTGCAACAGACCAACCAGGAACTGGCCGAAAAAGCCCGCCTGCTGTCCGAGCAGAACATCGAGGTGGAACGCAAAAACCGCGAGGTGGAGCAAGCCAAGCTGGCGCTGGAAGAGAAAGCCACCCAGCTGGCGCTGTCCTCCAAGTACAAATCCGAATTCCTGGCGAATATGTCGCACGAGCTGCGCACGCCTTTGAATTCGCTGCTGATCCTGGCGCAGCAGCTGGGCGACAACCCGGACGGCAACCTGTCCGGCAAGCAGGTGGAATTCGCCAAGACCATCCACGGCTCCGGCTCCGACTTGCTTACGCTGATTAACGACATCCTGGATCTGTCGAAGATCGAGTCCGGTACCGTCACGCTGGACGTGTCCGAGTACCGCTTCCAGAACCTGCGCAACTACGTCGACCGCACCTTCCGCCACATGGCCGAGGCCAAGCACCTGGGCTTCTCCGTGGAGCTGAAGGAAAACCTGCCGACCGCGATGATGACCGACACCACGCGCTTGCAGCAGGTGCTGAAAAACCTGCTGTCGAACGCGTTCAAGTTCACCACCCACGGCCAGGTCTCGCTCAGTATCAGTTTGGTGAGCAGCGGCTTCTCCAGCGACCACCCCAACCTGCTGCATGCGGACGCGGTGCTGGCCTTCGCCGTCTGCGACACCGGCGTCGGCATCGCCGCCGACAAGCTGCAGCTGATCTTCGAAGCATTCCAGCAGGCCGACGGCTCCACCGCCCGCAAATACGGCGGCACCGGCCTGGGCCTGTCGATCTCGCGCGAGCTGGCGCGCCTGCTGGGCGGCGAGATCCGCGTCGAATCGGCGGTCGGCAACGGCTCCACCTTCACGCTGTTCCTGCCGTATAACCGCGCGGGCTTCATCAACTACGACATGGGCCGCCAGCCGCAGGTGCGCCTGCCGTCGCCGGCGCCGCAGGTGGTGTACACGCCGCCTCACTACAGCGAACTGGCGCAGCCCGACCACGACAGCACCGCCATCACCGACATCGACGCCGACATGGCCGATTACGGCAGCAGCGACGACCGCGGCCTGGTGGCGCCGGGCGATCCGTCGGTACTGATCATCGAGGACGACGAGCGCTTCTCCAAGATCGTGCTGGACTTCGCCCGCGAGAAAAACTTCAAGGGCATCGTCACCATGCAGGGCGATTCGGCCCTGAGCCTGGCGCGCGACTACCTGCCGTCGGCCATCCTGCTCGACCTCGACCTGCCGGACATCGACGGCTTCACGGTGCTGGACCGCCTGAAGCGCGACCCGAGCACCCGCCACATCCCGGTGCACGTGATGTCCAGCCTGCGCGAGCGCGAACGGGCGCTGCGCCTGGGCGCGATCTCCTACCTGAACAAACCGGTCAGCAAGGCGGCGCTGCAGGAAGAGTTCAGCCGCATCCAGAAGTTCCTGTTGGGCGGCAAACGCAGCCTGCTGGTGGTGGACGACGAGCAGATGCAGCGCGACGCCATCGTCGCCCTGATCGGCGACGCCGACCTGCACATCGTCGCCGTCGACACCGGCCAGGCGGCGCTGGACGCGCTGCGCGAAGCCCGCTTCGACTGCATGGTGCTGGACCTGACGCTGCCCGACATCAGCGGCTTCGACCTGCTCGACATCATCGGCAAGGACGAATCGCTGCGCGACCTGCCTATCGTGATCAACACCGCCAAGGAATTGAACCGCAAGGAGGTGGCCAAGCTGAAGCGCTACGCCAAGACCATCGTCATCAAGGACGCCCGCTCGCCGGAGCGCCTGCTGGACGAAACCGCGCTGTTCCTGCACCGCTCGCAGGCCAGCCTGCCGGAAGCGCAGCGCCGCATGCTGGAGGAGATCCACGCGGCGGACGGCGGCCTGGCGGGCCGCAAGGTGCTGATCGTCGACGATGACTTGCGCAACATCTTCGCGCTGTCGTCGCTGCTGGAACGCCAGCAGATGCAGGTGTCGTTCGCCGAAAACGGCCGCGACGGCATCGAGGTGCTGGAAAAAGATCCGACCATCGAGATCGTCCTGATGGACATCATGATGCCGGAGATGGACGGCTACGACACCATGCGCGCGATCCGCCGCATCCCCAAATTCAAGTCGCTGCCCATCATCACGCTGACGGCGAAGGCGATGAAGGGCGACCGCGACAAATGTATCGCGGCCGGCGCGTCGGACTACATCACCAAGCCGGTGGATGTGGCGCAGCTGCTGTCGCTGATGCGGGTGTGGCTGCACTGATGGCGGGCATGAACTCGTTATTCGCCTCGCTGCGGGCCGCCTTGCGGCCTGCGGATGCGGGCGGTTCGGACCATGTGCCGCCGCCGCACCCGCATTCCCCGCCGGCCGCAGGGCCGCGCCGGCAGCCGCCGTCCACCGTCGAGGAACTGGAGCAGGAACTGCTGCTGGAAGCCGTGTTCCAGGTCTACGGCTACGACTTCCGCGGCTACCAGCGCGATGTGGTGTCGCGCCGCCTGCAGGCGGCAATGGCGCAGAAGCCGGTGGACACCATCTCGGCCATGCAGGCGCTGGTGCTGCACGACCAGCAGGCCTGGAACGCGCTGCTGCGCGAGCTGTCGGTGGAGCCGGCGCTGATGTTCGACGACGCCTCCGAGGTATCGCTGCTGCGCATGTCGCTGGGCGTATGCCTGCACGGGGCGGCGCTGCCGCGCGTGTGGCTGGCCGATTGCGCCGGCGCCCAGCAGGCGTGGACGATGGCCATTCTGCTGGAACAGGAGCAGTTGGGTGCGCGCACCGAAATCTATGCCACCGTCTCCAGCGACGCGCTGCTGGCGGAAGCGCAGGCCGCCAGCCTGCCGATGGCGCGGCTGGGCGAGCTGCAAGCGAACTATGTGCGCTGCGGCGGCGTGGGCAAGCTGCTCGATTATTTCGAAGTCAGCGGCGACGGCCTGCATGCGGTGCTGATGCCGCAGCTGCGCAGCCGCATCACCTGGGCCCAGTACAACCTGGTGACCGATGCTTCGTTCAATGAATTCCAGATGATCGTGGGCCGCCGCGCCCTGCCCGACTTCGGGCCGGCACTGCGCCAGCGCGTGCTGCAGCTGTTCGACGACAGCCTGGCGCAATCGGGCCTGCTGGTGCTGGACCGTCCGCTCGAAGCGGGCGATCCCCTGGCCGGCCATTACAAGCCGGTGTTCCCGCACCAGCCCTGGTACAAGCGGGTGGCTTAAGCGCGGCGCTAGTACGGCGCGGCGGCGCTCGGCCGTTCGGCGATGCGGTCGCGCCAGGCCTGCAAATGCTCCATGCCTTCCGCGCCGGGGCGGAACTTCATCAGGCCACGGCCGAACTCCAGCGCGCAGAACGCGGTGATGTCGGCGATGGTGAAGCGCTGCCCCGCCACAAACGGCTGGGTTGCCAGCACGCCGTCCAGCCAGCGCGCGGTGTCGCGCATCTTCTCGCCCTGCGACGCACCGAAGTCGGCAAACTGGGGCTGCTCCAGCACCGCCAGGCCCGGATGCGTATGGCGCACGCAGTTGGCGATGCCGAGGAACAGGTGCAGCTCGACGCGGCGGTCGGTCATCTCGATGAAGGCGCGCTCGTCGAAGCCGTCGCCCATCAGGTTGGGCTCGGGCGCATAGCCTTCCAGCCAGGTGCAGATGGCGCGCGTTTCGCACAGGACGCGGCCGTCGTCCAGCTCCAGCGCCGGCAGGCGGCCGAACGGGTTCTTCTGCAAATACTCGGCGCTGCGGTGCGCGCCGCTGAGCAGGTCGATCGACACCTGCTCGATGCCGCTCAGGCCTTTCTCAGCCATGAACATGGCGACCCGGCGCGGATTGGGCGTGCGCGGCGACGTGAAAAACTTCATATCCAACTCCTTTTTTCGCATGATGGGCATAGCGCATGATAGCCGGATTGGCGCCGCCACGGCATCCCCATGCGGGTGACTATCAAGTTGACATTCCAACCAGATCGCCGTAGATTGCTCGTTGGCCCACGAAGCCAATAACGGTTTATATCGTATGCCTACCGGCTCACCCTCTTGAAGGACATTGCATGCAACGCAGTTTGATTTCGCTCGCCGTGATGGCGCTGCTCGGCCTCTCTTCCGGCCTCGCTCCAATGGCTAACGCCGCCGCGCCGGCCGCCAAGGCCGCCAAAGTCACCACCCAGCTCCCCCGCAACGCCGTGCCGACGCACTACGCCGTGTCGCTGGTGCCGGACGCCGCCAACAGCAGTTTCAGCGCCAGCGTCACCATCGCGCTCGACATCAAGCAAGCCAGCAGCAGCATCACCCTCAATGCCTCCGAGCTGAAGTTCAGCGCCGCTGCGATCAGCGCCGGTCCGGGCAAGCCGGTGCAGGCCGCCAGCAAGATCACTGTCGACGACGACAAGCAGACCGCCACCTTCCAGTTCGCCCAGCCGCTGGCCGTGGGCAGCTACCAGCTCAAGCTGGACTACACCGGCGTGATCGGCACCCAGCCGACCGGCATGTTCTCGCTGGACTACCAGAACGGCAGCGAGAAGAAACGGGCCCTGTACACGCAGTTTGAAAACTCCGAAGCGCGCCGCGTGATCCCGTCGTGGGACGAGCCGTTCTACAAAGCCACCTTCGCGCTGGAAGCCACCGTGCCGGCCGGCCAGATGGCGGTATCGAACATGCCTGTCACCGCCACCAGCAAGCTGGCGGATGGCCGCGAGTTGGTGCGCTTCGCCACCTCGCCGAAGATGTCGACCTATTTGCTCTTCTTCGGCCTGGGCGAGTTCGAACGCGCCACCGCGGTCGAAGGCGGCACCGAGCTGGGCGTCGTCACGCAAAAGGGTTCCATCGCCCAGGCGCAGTTCGCGCTGGATTCGTCGGTCGCCGTGCTGAAGGAATACAACGACTACTTCGGCGTCAAGTATCCGCTGCCTAAGCTGGACAACATCGCCGCGCCGGGCCGCAGCCAGTTCTTCAGCGCGATGGAAAACTGGGGCGCGATCTTCACCTTCGAATCGGCGATCCTGCTCGATCCGCGCACCGCCACGCAGTCGGACAAGGAAACCTCCTTCCTGGTGGCCGCGCATGAAATGGCGCACCAGTGGTTCGGCGACCTGGTGACGATGGCATGGTGGGACGACCTGTGGCTCAACGAAGGCTTCGCCTCGTGGATGGAGTCGCGCACCACCACCCGTTTGCACCCTGAATGGAAATGGGAGCTGCGCGCCGTCGGCACCCGCGAGCAGGCCATGAACCGCGACGCGCTGGCCACCACCCACCCGGTGGTGCAGCACATCGGCACCGTCGAACAAGCCAGCCAGGCCTTCGACAGCATCACCTACCAGAAGGGCGAGTCGGTCATCCGCATGCTGGAGAACTACGTCGGCGACGACGCCTGGCGCGCCGGCGTGCGCAGCTACATGGCCAAGCATGCTTACGGCAACACGGTGTCCGACGACCTGTGGCGCGAAGTTGAAAAGGCCGCGCACAAGCCGGTGACGGCGATCGCCCACGACTTCACGCTGAAGCCAGGCGTGCCGATGATACGCGTGGCCGACGCGGTCTGCAAAAACGGCCAGACCACCATCGCGCTGACGCAGGGTGAGTTCAGCAAGGACCAGACCAACAAGAAGCCGCTGAGCTGGCGCGTGCCGGTGATCGCCCAGACCGTGGGCGGCGCCACCGCCAGCACCATCGTCGCAGGCGGCAAGGCCAGCATGACGCTGCCGGGTTGCGGCGCGGTGCTGGTCAACGCCGGCCAGAGCGGCTACTACCGCACGCTGTACGCGCCCAAGGCCTTCGCCGCGCTGGCCGACCGCTTTGCCGGCCTGCAGAGCATCGACCAAATGGGCTTGCTGTCGGACAGCTGGTCGCTGGGCATGGCGGGCTTGATGCCGGCATCCAGCTTCCTCGACCTGGCCAGCCGCGCGCCGCTGGACGCCGCGCCGCAGGTGTGGGACCAGATCGCCGATTCGCTGGTCGCCCTGCACTACAGCTACGAAGGCAAGCCTGAACAACAGGCGGCGCTGGACCGCTACGCGCGCAAGCGCCTGGCGCCGGTGCTGGCCCGCATAGGCTGGAACAAGGCCGCCGATGAAGCGGCGCCGGTGGCCAATCTGCGCGAGACGCTGATCCATGTGCTGGGCGCGGTCGGCGACGAAGGCGTGGTGGCCGAAGCGCGCCGCCGTTACGCGGCCTCCGCCACCGACAAGGATGCGATGCCGGCTGCGCTGCGCCGCCCTATCCTGGGCGTGATCGCCGACAACGCCGACGCCGCCACCTGGGACCAGCTGCACGCGGCAGCGCAGCAAGAGAAGTCGTCGATGATCAAGAGCGAGCTGTATGACCTGCTGGGCACAGCCAAGGACAAGGCCCTGGCCCAGCGCGCACTGGAACTTGCGCTGACCGACGAAGGTGGCGCGACCGAAGGCGCGTCCATCCTGAACCACGTGGCCGGCCACCATCCGGACCTGGCTTACGATTTCGCCGTCAGCCACCACACGCAGATCGAGAAGAAGATCGACGCCAGCTCGCGCAGCCGCTACTTCCCTGGCCTGGGCGGACGTTCGGCCGATCCGGCCATGATCGACAAGCTGCGCGCCTACGCCAAGCGATATCTGGCTGCCGACGCGCAGGGCGACACCAAGACCGCGATCGCGTCGATCCAGTACCGCGTGAAGCTGCGCACCGCGCGCCTGCCGGAAATCGACGCCTGGCTGGCCAAGCACGGCTGATAGCAAAAAAAAACCAGCGTCATCGTGAGATGATGCTGGTTACGAAAACGCTCGAAAGCGTGGGGATGGTCCGTTGCCCGGCGGCGATGGTGCCGCCTGGGCGAATTCTGTGCCGGGCTTGATGGAGTCCGGCAACCGGGCGCGAGGCTCAAACCTCGCGCTACAGGTGTTACTTTGCCAGCTAACGCCTTGCATAGGCTTAGGGATTCATTAAGGTAGGATTTAAGAGGGAGAGAGGCGGTGGTGCCGGTGTTTCAGGCCACCGGCGAGCCTGCTGAGTCATGCTTTGTGAAATCCCGTACCAGCTTGGGCACGGAGACCAGCTGGAGCACGCTGGGACCAGCGAGACGCATCATAATGGTGCATTATGACGGCCAAATGACCACACGCGCGGCTATGACAAAAATCTACACGTATCAAAAAATCATCGCACTGGCGGCCTTGCTGACTGCTTGCACGCAGCTGCCCACCAGCGCGCCGCCTGCCCCGCCCGAGGCGCCGCCGCCCGCCGTGGAGCCGGCCCCGCCCCCTGCCGCCAACGCCCTGGCGATAGACAGCGCGCAATCGCTGATCGCCGTCACCGTGCGGCGCGGCGGGCTGCTGGCGCGGCTGGGGCACGACCACCTGGTGGCCAGCCGGCACGTCAGCGGCACCGTGTCGCCGACGCAGAACCGTGCCGACTTCCAGTTCCGCCTCGACCAGTTGACCGTGGACGAAGCGGCGCTGCGCACGGCCGCCGGCCTGGAAAAACAGCCTTCCGCCGACGCCATCGACGGCACCCGCAACAATATGCTGACCCGCGTCCTGGACGCCGAGCGCTACCCGCTGGTGACGGTACACGCCGAGCGCGGCGCCGCCGGCCAGCCGCTGCAGGTGGCGATCACGCTGCACGGCGTCACCCGCAGCATGGCGATCCCGGCGGACATCCGCGAAAGCAAGGGCGTCATGACCGTCACCGGCAGCGTCAATCTGAAACAAAGTGATTTCGGCATCACACCTTTTTCCGTGATGGCGGGCGCGCTGGCAGTCCAGGACCAGCTGGAACTGCGCTTCACGCTGGCGGCCAAATAATCCGGGCAAAAAAAAGCCCGCAGCACAAAGAGGCGCGGGCCGAAAGTTTTCAAATCGGGAGAGACTTGAAAGAGCAAAGCCAGTATCGCAGTGCAGCATTACGTCCTGATGACATAAGCGCCCCGAACGGACTTTTTTTGCTCTTTAACGGGAAATAATCAGTTTCAGGCCCAGGCCGACGAAAATCGCGCCGGCCACGCGGTCCATCCACATGCCCGCGCCCGGATGACGGTTGATCCACGCGCCCACCGCGCCGGAAAAATAACCCAGCAAGCCAAACAGCACCACACCCTGCGCCGTGAACAGCAAACCCAGCTGCGCGGTCTGCCAGCTGACATCGCCACGCTCGGCCACCACGAACTGCGGCAGGAAGGACAGGAAGAACAGCACCACCTTGGGATTGACGGCATTGGCGAACAGCCCCTTGGCAAACAACTTGCGCAGGCTTTCATCCGGCAAGGCCGAACCATCGACATGAGCGCCGCCACGGCTGCGCAGCGCGCCTATGCCCAGCCAGATCAGATACGCCCCGCCGACCAGCTTCAGCGCGCCGAAAGCCAGCGGCGAAGCCTTGATCAGCGCGCTCACGCCCAGCGTGGCCAGCAAAGTGTGGCTCAGGCAGCCCAGCGCGCAGCCCAGGCCGAACACCATGCCCTGGCGCCGTCCACGCGACATGCCGACGCTGAGCACCATCAGATTGTCCGGCCCCGGCGAGATCGTGATCAGCAGGGCGGCGCTGAGAAAACCTATGAATTGTTCTGGAGAAATTAGCACGGCGGCAGTTCCTGTGGCGCAAAGGCGCCATCTTACCCGCCCCGGCCGCCATGCGCCAAGCATCGGTCTGTGCCGTAGGTCAATTTTTGAATAAAAGAATAAGTTCTCGTTTAAAATGGAAAAAATCACTAATCGAGACCGGCGGCCATCGGAACACTAATGAGTAAAGCTTGCAAGATGTCTTACGGTCTGCCACGTGGTGCCGTCCTCGTGCTGCTGGCGATGCTGGCATGCTGGCAACTGGCGTTTACTCCCGTCATCGCCGCGGAGACGCTGCCAGCTGCGATCAGTGTCAATACCGCCAGTATCGATCTGATGACTACCGGCAAGCTCTATCTGGACGAAGGCCAGCCCTTCCCCGTCGACGCCGCCGGCCTGCCCAAGCTGCTCGCCGGACTCAAGCCGGCCACCAAGGTCGACCTGCTGGGCGGCGGCTACTGGCTGTACGCCGAGCTGCGCAACGACAGCCACCAGCCGGCCTGGGTCATCGATCCCAACGACACGCTGATCGACATGGTCGACATCCAGGTGTTCGGCCCCGACGGCAGCGCGCGCCAGATGCTGACCGGCTACCGCCAGCCGCACGCCTACCTGCTGCACTACGGTAAAGACGTCGACCTGCAACCAGGCCAGCGCTACCAGGTGCTGATACGCTTCGCCAGCCCCTACTATGCGCGCACGCCGGTCATGTCGGTGCTGCCGCGCACCGCCTACCAGCAGCTGGTGGCGCGCGAGAACGTGCTCATCATCGGCTCCATCGGCGCCCTGCTGGCGCTGACGGTGTTCAACTTCTTCATCTACTCGATCACCCGCGACAACTCCTCGCTGTACTACTCGCTGTACGTGCTGTGCTACGCCATCGCCTGGGGCATGACCTTCCACATGACGGCCGACCTGTTCGGCTGGCACAACCTGCAGTGGCATTACGTGCCCTTCTTCCTGCTGCCGGTGCTGAGCACGCAGTTCTACACCAACTTCCTGCGGCTCAAGGAGCATGCGCCGCTGCTGCACAAGCTCAGCCGCATCAACATCGTGCTGCCGCTGCTCACGCTGCCGAGCTGCTTCCTCTACCTCAGCTACGCCCACACCATCGCCACCATCGTCATCTCGATCTGGATGACAATGGCGCTCACCAGCGGCATCGTGGTCTGGCGGCGCGGCTACTACCCGGCCCGCTTCTTCGTGCTCGGCTTCGTCGCGCTGATGGTGCCGGGCCTGTTCATCCTGCCCGCCAACCTCGGCCTGATCCCGGCCATGGTGACGAATGCCCAGCTGTTCACGCTGCTGGGCGGCACGCTGGACGGCGTGCTGCTGGCGTTCGCGCTGGCCGACCAGATCCGCCTGCTGCGCAACACGCTGGAGCAGCGCGTGCAGGAACGCACGGCCCAGCTGACCGAGGCCAAGGAGCACGCGGAAGTGGTCAGCCGCCACCGCATCGACTTCCTGTCGGCGATGAGCCACGACATCCGCACCCCGCTGGCCGGCGTGATCGGCATGATCAAGTTCGCCATGCGCGACCAGTCCGTGCGCGGCCGTACCGAGGAATACCTGCGCATCGGCCTGCAGAACAGCGAATCGCTGCTGGCCATCCTCAACGACATCCTCGACTTCTCCAAGATCGACGCCGGCCGCCTGTCGATCGAGACGGTGGACTTCGACCTGATCGCGCTGGTGGACGACGCCATCGGCATCCTGCAAGGCCAGGCCGACGCCAAGAGCCTGCTGCTGCGCTGCGACCTGGCGCTGGACATGCCGCGCTACGTGCGCGGCGACCCGACCCGCCTGCGCCAGATCCTGCTCAACCTGTTGGGCAACGCCATCAAGTTCACCGACCGCGGCGAAGTGCGGCTCGACGCCTCGGCGCTGCTGACCATCGACGGCCGCACCAGCGTCAGCTTCGACATCACCGACACCGGCCCCGGCATCCCGGCCGAAACACTGCCACGGCTGTTCCAGAAATTCGAGCAGGCCGACCACTCGACCACGCGCCGCTACGGCGGCACCGGCCTGGGCCTGGCGATCTGCAAGGAGCTGGTCGAACTGATGGGCGGCTCCATCGCCGCCGAAAGCCGGGTCGGCGTCGGCTCCACCTTCAGCTTCACGCTGCCGCTGGCGCTGGGCGCGGCGCCGGCCATCGATCCATCCAGCCTGCCGCGCAAGGAGCATCACGCCTACCGCCTGCGCGTGCTGTGCGCCGAGGATGTGCGCACCAACCAGATCATCGTCAGCACGCTGCTGGAGAACATGGGCCACGACATCCGCGTGGTGGAAAACGGCCTGCAGGCGCTGCATGCGCTGAGCAGCGCCGCCTACGACCTGGTGCTGATGGACGGCCGCATGCCGATGATGGACGGCGAGCAGGCCGCGCGCCTGATCCGCAGCGGCGGCAGCGAAGACTACCGCGTGCTCGATCCCGGCATCCCGATCATCGCGCTGACCGCCAACGCCAGCGACCATGACCGCGCGCGCTACCTGGCGGTGGGCATGGACGGCTTCCTCAGCAAGCCGGTCGACGAACGCCTGCTGTACGACCAGATCGAGAAGACCATCGCCCAGCACCTGAGCCGCGGCCGGCCGCTGCGGCCCACCGACGCCGCGCACCTGAGCGCCGTCCGCGCCGAATCGCTGGACGAACAGTTCGGCGTGGCGCCGGCCGTCGAAAAACGCATCGACCCCGCCACCGTGCAGATCATGCCGCTGGCCGGGCTGTCGCACTCGCACATGCAGCGCATCACCCAGGCCTTCCTCGACGAGGCGCCGCGCCGGCTGGAAACCGCGCGCGCCGCCGTGGCGGCCGGCAACGCCAACGCGGCGGCGGCGGCCATCCATGCGCTCAAGGGCAGCGCCGGCTATCTGAGCTCGACCCATCTGCACACGCTGTGTCATGAGATGGAAGCGGCGGCCAGCGCCGGCAACCTGAACGAAGTGACCGACCGCCTGCCAGGCGTGGCGGCCGCGCTGGACCAGGCCTGCAACGACCTGCGCCGCGCCGCCAGCAACGACGTCGCCATGTCGCAGCCAGCCAACACCATCTGAAGGAAGACCGCATGTCCAACCGCACCCTCAACCTGACCGATACGCTGTACGACTATGTGCTGGCGCATTCGCTGCGCGAGCATCCGGTGCAGACCGCGCTGCGGGAGGCCACCCGCGACCATGAACGCGCCACCATGCAGATCTCGCCCGAGCAGGGCCAGTTCATGGCCATGCTGGTCAAGCTGACGGGCGCCCGCAACACCATCGAGGTCGGCGTGTTCACCGGCTACAGCGCGCTGAGCGTGGCGCTGGCGCTGCCGGCCGACGGCCGCATCCTGGCCTGCGACATCAGCGACGACTACACCCGCATCGGCAAGCCGTTCTGGGCGCAGGCCGGCATCGCCGACAAGATCGACCTGCAACTGGGCCCCGCCCTGGCGACGCTGGACGCGCGCATCAGGGAGGGCGAAGCGGGCCTGTACGACTTCGCCTTCATCGACGCGGACAAGGTCAATTACGACGGCTACTACGAACGCTGCCTGCAACTGGTGCGGCCCGGCGGCTTGATCGCCATCGACAATACGCTGTGGAGCGGCCGCGTGGCCGAACGCGCCGACAGCGACGACACCGCCGCGCTGCAGGCGCTGAACATCAAGCTGCACCACGACGAACGCATCGACCTGTCGATGCTGCCGCTGGGCGACGGCCTGACGCTGGCCCGCCGCCGCTAGATCGCAGCCTTAGAAATCCGTCTCGCCCTCGATGACCTGGGGGTGGCCGCTGATCGCGCGCGAGGTCTGCATGCCGGCCATCGCCGCCGCCTCCACGCAGCCGGCGTTCAAGCCGGTCCTGATCCAGTCGCCCGTCAGGTACAGATTGGCGTAGCCCGATTGGTCGGTTTGCAGGCGGTACTTGGTGCTGTTCACCACCGACATCACATACCGCTCCGACGGATCGACATTGGCCCGCCAGTACTGGCTGTCGAAGCGCGCCACGCCGGCGGCCTCGCTGCCATCGACCAGCCACTGCCAGGGGAACGCGCCGGCCGGTCCCGCCGCCGGCCATAGTGCGGCGACCTGCCCGCTCAACTGGCCGATCGCGCCCTGCTTCGCCAGCGCCGCCATGCGCGCCGGGAAGCCGGTGTCGCTCACCGGCGGGTAACTGTCCACCGTCAGCGCGCTGCAGAAGTAGGACACATTGCGCGGCGCCAGCGGCGGCGCCCAGTCTTCGCGGCACAGCAGATGATCCATCGGCGCCCAGGTATCGTAAGGCTCGCTGAATGCGCTCAGCACCGGCTGCTGGCCGTCGGGCTGATAGCTCCAGCCCATCTGCGCCAGATCCTTGTTCAGCCAGACCTGGTAAGCCTGCGTCGCCACCGTCTGCACCTGTTCGTAGGTGGTGTTGAGCGCGGGGCTGTGCGCCAGCAACTGCGGGCACACAGCCTTCAGCGAGCCGACCGAAATGCCGAACACCACCTGGTCGAAATCGATGCCGCGCTTGAGCGTCAACACCGGCAGCTCCTTGTCGAAGTGCTGGTGGTACAGCTTGGGCCAGTCGCTCCAGCTCGATTCCAGGTTGACGTCGTGAGCCTGCAGCAGCGCGGCCTGCGCCGGATCGATCTGGTCGTAGTTGGGCGTGCTGGGCCAGCAGGCCAGGTCCTTCACGTCCACCAGCGGATCGTAGTCCGCGCCGGACAACGCCACCTGCTGCGTCAGGCGGATGCTGCCGACCTGGCGGCCATCGGGCACCAGCTCCTCGACCTTGTGGAAGAATTTGAACTTGACGCCACGCGCCAGCAAGGCCTGGTACAGCGGCGTGAACACCGTATCGCCCATCCCCGCCTGCATCTTGAACATGATGCCGCCCTTGTAGGCCAGGCCGATGCGCGCCATCGCCCGCAGCAGCGTGCCGGCCTCGATGTTCGGCTTGTCGAAATCGCCGCCCTCGTAGGCGAACACCAGGTCGTAGAAGCCGCGCACCGGCGCCGAGTCCACGCACAGCACGTCATCGCCGCCGTGCTTGCGCAGCCAGTCCTTGAAGTCGATATCGTTAATGACATCGAAGCCGTTGCGGATCACGCCATCTTCAAACACGCCCTTCATCACCGTCACGCCAAGGTCGAGGCAAATGAACAGGCGGCGGATGTCGTCGCTGGCGTCGCCCTCGCCGCTGTCGACCAGGGCGCGGTAGCGCGCATGCAGCTTGCCGCGCACGCCCGCCAGCGCGCCGGCCAGCGCCAGGTGCTGGCCTTCGGTGTGCTTGCCGACATCGGGCGACATATTGGCCAGCATGCCGTACAAGGCGCTGCCCAGCAGCGACATGTCGTCCAGCAGCTCGTGCACCGACGACGTCACGCCCTCGGCCAGGTGGTACAGCCAATCCGGAATGACGCCGGTGTGGTGCGGATGCGGCGGCAGGTTCATCGCGCGGGTCAGGTTGTCCAGGCCGTCGATCCATTTTTTAATCCAGGAGAACATGGCCTCGGCCATGGTCCACAGCGTGATCTGTTCGTCGCCCTCGCCCGGTTCGCCCGGCAGCGGCGGGAACACGATGGACCAGTTGTGCCACTGCTCGCCGACCTGCTCCGACAGCGCCACGTAGTCGTGCTGCTTGAAGGCGTCGCGCCAGGTCGCCAGCGGCGCGCCGGGCGGGCGATCCAGGCTGGCGTAGGCCGCCTTGATCATCTTGAAGGCGTTGGCGTAGAAGCCGAACCAGATGTGCAGGCCGTGCTCCTCGATGCGCTGGCCGTACTTGGCATTGCGGCCGCTGGCGCCCTTGCCGCCCAATCGCCAGCCCTGCTGGTAGACCGTGATGTCGTAGTTGTTCTGCCAGCCCGGCAGGTCGCTCAGGTACCAGGCCGCCGTCATCGAGCCGACGCCGCCGCCGAGGATGGCGATCTTCTGCGGCGCGATGGAGGAGTTGTCGATCAATTCCTCACCCGGCTGCGCGGTGAAGTCGAAGTGCAGCTTGTACGGCAGGATGGCCTGCTGCGCGCCCAATTGCAGGCCCAGCGTCTGCCGGAGCGGGAAGCTGTCGAAGGCGTGCAGCACGCACTCGTATTCATAGCCCAGCAGCGTGCCGCTGTGTATGCGGTCGATGGTGGCCGGCGCCGCCAGGATGGCCTGGTACACGGCCTTCAGTCCTGCGCTGTCGGGGAACTGCTTGAGGAAGATCTGGTCGATGCGCGGATTGCGCAGCAGCGAGATGATGTCGTCCCAGCCCGCCACGTCCAGATTGAAAAAATCGGGGATGGAAAGGAACAGCTCAATCGCCTGCTCGATCAGATCGAGCACGCTGGTGACGGGTTTCTCGATGCCGGTCTTCCGGGTCGCGTTCACCTCCAGCAGCGGGTGCATGGCGATCTTCGTTTCCGGCGAAAACGGCTGGAAGCCCTTGGCCGCGACCGAGCAGCGCAGCGGCTCGGCGTCGGCTTGCGGGATCTCGTACTCGCACAGGTATTTGGGATAGCCGAACAGCTCGCGGCCGTTAATCAGCGCCATCGCATCGTCGACGAAGATGTGCGCCGGGTAGTAGTAGATGTGGGCCAGTTCGCCCTCGTCGTCCATGGCGCCGACCATGATCCAGGTGACGATATCGATCTCGGTGATCCAGCCCTTGGCATGGTCGACCGGGGCCGCCGAATCGGCGTGGTTGACGCGGGTGAAGGTCAGCAGCACATACGGCGAAATCGCCTTGAAGCGCATGCGCTGGCCGGCCACCTGGTTCAGCGTGCCGTCCAGCGTGGCCTGCAAACTGGACAGCTCACCCCTGACGAAGAAGCCGTACATTTCGGCGTTCTTCAATTGCAGCGGCGAGTGCATCATCACCGAGCCGCCCTGGTAGATATATGAAGGCCTTGTCGCCATGAACTCATCCGTATCCGCAGTTCAACAATCGTCCAGTGTATTGCAAATCGACAGATAGTTGCCAAAAAATTCCGCGGCCATGGGTGTACGATGTCGATTACGCCACAGAGGAGGAAAACCGCATGGGTCGCGATCACCACGAACACCGCGCCTGGGTCCGCATGCCGTCGGAACGCCGGCTGGACTTGCTCGATCCCACGCCGTTCGACTGGGACGACAGCGACCTCGCGCTGGGCCTGGCACGCACCTATCGCTGGGGCGGGCATTCGGCGTGGCCGTTGCCGCTGTCGGTGGCGCAGCATTCGCTGACGGTGATGCATCTGCGCGCCGCGGCCTGCACGGCGGTCGGCCTGGAACTGGCGCCGCTGGCGGCGCTGCGCGAGCTGCTGCACGATGCCGAGGAAGGACTGCTGGGATTCGATTGCGTCTCGCCGTTGAAGCCGTTCCTGGGCGAAGGCTTCAAGGCCTTGACGGTGCGCCTGGAGAACGCCGTCTTCCTGCGCTACGGCCTGCCGCGCTGGACGCCGAAGGAACACGCCGCGCACAAGATGGCCGACCGCCTGGCGGCCGCCAGCGAGGCGGTGCATGTGGTGGGCTGGTCGGCGCAGGAGGTGCTGCACACGCTCAAGATCAACGTGCCGCCGTTGAACGACGATCCGCTGCAAGCGGTCTACGGCGGCACCCCATGGGAGCCATGGCCGCCGGCCATCGCCAGCGACCGCTTCCTGGCCGAGCTCGACCGCCTGAAAGCCCTCAGCGCCTGACTTTTAGCACATAGGCAAACTGCCGCCGGATCGCTACACTGGCGCTGGCATCTTAACCTTGGAGAATTTATGGCATCCGCCGACAACGAACTGGCCAACAACGCCAAACTGACCGCGCTGGCGCGCGCGCTGCGCGACTTGCACAAGCAACTGATCCATGTCGAGACCCAGTACTTCGGCGCGGTCGGCAGTGCGCTGGAGCATCTGCAACTGGTCGCCAACCATCCGCATTTCGCCTGGCTGCAAAAGCTGTCCGGCCTGATGGCGCAGATGGATGAACGCCTCGACGAACCGGAAGCCGTTACCCTGGCCGAGGCACGCACCTTCCGCAAGGCGATCGAAGCACTGATCGGCCCGTCCGAAACCGGCGACATGGAGTTCCGCGCCAAGTACAACACGCTGCTGCACGACGGCACGGACATCGTCATGGCCCACGGCGCCGTGCGCAAGCTGCTGGCCGCTATCGACGGCTGAGCGCCGCTAGGCGCTCTCGGCCGGTCCCGATCCGATCAGGGTGGCGCCGCAGGAAGTCTTCATGCCCTCCACCGCCACCTTCACGCCCATCATGGTGACTGTCACCATGCCCTCGGCGATCACCGGCGAGCCCGTGCAGCGCGGACAACTGACCCGGTGGCCGACGCCGGCCACCGGCTTGCCGTGGATGGTCAGCAAGGGGAAGCCTTCGAGGACGCGGCCGCCGTGCGAGGTGCGGTCGCCGAGGCGGATGATCGCTTTGCCGGACATGCCTTGCCCCCGCGCTTATGGACGAAACAGGACGGACAGCTTGGCGTCGGCCTTCTTGCCGCAGCTGGCGCGCAGTTGCGCGTCGCTCAGCTCGTCGTCGAAGGACACCTGCTGCAACGCGCCCTTCAGCGGCAGGACCAGCGTGACGGCCTCGTCATAGAACATCAGGATCTGCGGCAGGGCCTTGCCCTTGCCGTCCTCGGGATTGAAGACATCCAGCACCACCTTGCCGCCCTTCTCTTCGAAGCCGGCAATCGCGTGGCCCGCCACCTTGAAGCGGCAGGCGCCGGCCTGCTGTTCGTACACATAGTCGAACGAAGGCACGCCCTTGGCATCCACCTTCCACTGGCTGAGCTTGAGCGTGTGCTCGACGCCGGCGCGCTTGGTGGCGAACGACGGCGCGCCGTCAAAGGCCTGGCCCAGGCTGGAACACAGCAGCAGTGCCGCGAACAATACTTTATTGCGCATACAAGAATCCTGTCTAGTGAGTGGAACTGGCTGTCATCGGCGCGTGGTCGCTTTCCACGTCGTGCAGCACATAATCATCGTCGTAGTGCGGGTAGTCGGACGGATAGCGATAGACTACCACCATCGTCTTGCGACAGCGGCTGTGACTGACTTCATGGTTGTCGCCCTGGTTGCCGCCCAGCGTGGCGATCATCTGGCCGTTCGGACTGATGCCCGCCACGAAGGTGACGTGGTGGCCGCCGGTGGGGAACTTGATCAGCGCCACCGCGCCCAGCGCCGGCTTGTTGTCCTTGGTCGGCCGGCCCCATTTGGCGAACGACGCCGCCAGCGCGCTGCCGTTGCCCTTGTAGCCGGTGCGGCCCAGGCACCAGTTGACGAAGGCCGCGCAGTACGGCGTTTCGTCGACCGAGGCCGAGCGTTTGTCCAGCGAGGGCGTGGCGGTGAAGTATTCGAGGATGCGGGCGTCGTGCTTGCCCTTGCCGGTGCGGCGTTTGACACCCTTCTCGAATTCCTCCTGCGCGAACTTCATCCATGGCGCGCGGCTGGAGTGCATCAGGTCGGTCTGGGGCCGCTCCTCGGCATTGCGGAAGAATACCGTGTGCAGGCCGCTCGCACCGTTCGACAAGGCCTGGCCCAAAGACGCCAGCGTGATGCCGCCGCTGCCGCCGTCATGGTCGTTGGCGGCCGGGGCGGCGGGCGCCTGCGGCTTGGCGGCGGCCTTGTCATGCGCGCCATGCGCACCTTGCGTGCCATGGCCCGCCGACGCATTGCCTGCCGGCGCACCTTTGCCTGGGGCCGTGCCGTGTCCGGCAGCAGCGCCATGTGCGGCGGCCGGCGCAGCGGCATGGCGCTTTTCCTGCTCGGCGAGCTGCGTCTTCACATCGGGCACCCGCAGGATCTGGTCCGGGCGGATGATGTACGGCGAGCTGATGCCGTTGGCTTCGGCAATCGCCTGGTAGCTGGTCTGGTGGGCGCTGGCGATCGACGCCAGGCTGTCGCCCTTGAGGACCTTGTAGTCCTTGAACTTGGAGACGGCCGACGAGCCCGTCGCAGCCGGCTTGGCCGCAGCGGCGCCAGCGGCGGCCGATGGCTTGGCGGCAGGCGATGCGGTGGCAGCCGGCGCAGCGGCAGGCTTGGCCGACGCTTTCTTTTCATGCTCGCGCGTACTGGTCTGCGCGGTAAAGGTCGGTGCGATCAGCGTTGCCGTCTTGTCGGTGACAAGCTTGTCCAGCTTGACCGGGTCCACGTTAACCCAGGCGTTCTGATCCTTGTCGAACACCTTGAGCTGGATGTTGACGCTCTTGGGAGCAATGCGGATCACGAAACGGCCATGTCCATCGGTGACGACCTCGGCCTGCTTGCCATCCAACAGCACCTGCACCTTGGCGTTCTTGATCGGCAGCTTGGCGCCGTCGAGCAGGAATACTTCCACCAGCGGCAGCACCGGGCCGCAACCACGTTTCTGCGCGCGGGCGACCGCACGCTTCATCGAAGGCCCTTCGATAATCTTGATCAAGTTCTTTGCGTATTCTTCATCGGTGGCATAGCCCGAGTCCAGCAACTCTTGCGCCTCTTTCTTGTAGTTGCCTTTGATGCCGGGTTTTTCCAGACCAGCATAGCGAGGATTAACCCTCAAGAACGTCATTCTATCCTTCAGGCTCTCGGCGTATGAGTCATAGACACGGAAGGCGTCATCGACCCATATGATTTTTCCATTCACCTTTTCCCACACATGGAAAACCTTTGACTCGCCTTTCCAGCTTTTATCGGCTTTGATGTTATAGATGTTATGCGTCCCAGGCAGGCATTTCTCGCCCCAGCCAGTCTCCTGAGCCGCCTGACCCAGGATGACCTCCCATGAGCAGCCCGTCTGATCTGCAATCACCCGCGCAGGGCAATACAGATCGGCGATAAAATTCAATTTATCTTCGTAGGTGTAGGCCATTACTGCATTCCGGTCGGAGAAGAATAGAAATAGAGCTTGCCGTCTTTGTTTTTGGCGATCAGCGCCCACGACGAACCGCTGGTCGCGATATTCAACGGCTCATCACTGAGCGAGTTCCAGACGACTTCCTTGCCCGTCAAAGGATCGATCTCGATCAGTGCGTTCTTGCTGCCTTTAGGACTGTCATCACAAGCCTCACGAACCGCGACCAAACCCTTGCCGTAGCCGGCAATTGCCTTGGTACTGCAATAGCGGCTGGAATAACTCTGCTGCGGCAGTGGCTTGCCAGCAGGAGGCACCGTCAACAGCGTGGTGATGTTGTCCGTATAGCGCAACGCATAGATGGTGCCGTCCTCGGCCACCCCGGTGCGTACGCCCGAGCGCGTACCGAAGTTGGTGCGGGCACTCCAGGCATAGCCGCCGGTCAATCGCAACCGGGATGCCGCGAAATCGTCAATCAGCGCTGTCTTCCCAACCTTGGCCGGGGCGAAGGTACCTGCGACATACATGTTGTCACCGACGATACGGGCGCCCACAAACCTGGTGTAGGCGCCATTCTTGCGTATCACGGGTTCTCCCTGAGTTTGCAGGGACGCATTCAGGGTCGCCGTAAAGACCGAGTAGTACTCGAAGTCCTCATCCACGTCTTTCAGATAGCCCGCCACCTTGATGCCATCTTTCGTCACGTCCATGGCATACGCATACTGATTGCGTGTCGGGTTGCTCAGTTGCTGCTTCGCGACCTGCTGGCCCTTCATGTCGAAGCTATACACATAGGTCAGCGTCTGCGTGATCGGCGGCGAGCTCTTGGTGTCTACATTCGCCAATAGATAGACGCGATCCTCGGTCGGCCGGCACTGAACGGGGAAAATGCCCGAGTAATCGTCCGGCACGGGAACCACCTTTTGCCACAGTATGGCGTTGCGTGCGCGGTCGATCAGAATCAGGCGTCCTGACGTGGCGCCCATGTCGTCGTGATCGGCACCCGCGATGCAGACTTGCTCGCCGTTCGCAGAAAAGTCCATCGCGTAGACGCTGAAGCGACGGTCTTTGAGCTCCAGCGGCAATTTCGCCGGTGCTGCTGCAACCGCATGCAGCGAAGCCATTAGCGGCAAACACAGCACTGCGGATTTTAATTGTTTCTTCATGTAGTCCTTCTGTTTCATTGCTACACTCCAGCCGTTGAATAGAAATACAGTTTACGGTTCTTGTCCTTGGTCAGTACCGCCCACGCGGGGCCATGGGGCGCCACGAACTGCGGCTCCTCGCGCCCCAGTCCAGCACGCTTTCCTTGCCTGCCTACGGCGATCACACCTTTACCCCAAGCCGCGACAGCACCGGTATCGCAGTAGTTGCTCGCATACTCGACCAGCGGCGCGCTCTTGCCGCCAGGCGTAACCGCCAGCATGGACGTGCTCCCTTCTCCGACAGCCAGCGTAAAAATCGTGCCGTCCGCAACCACCCCGCCGAAGACATCGGCGAAGCGCGCGCCCAAGCCGGAATGGGCGCTCCAGGCATAGCCGCCGTTGAGGCGCAGGCGCGAAGCTGAAAAATCGTCAATCAGGTCTTTCTTGCCGGCTTTAGCCGGAAAGGCAGTTCCAGCTTGGTAGCGCCATCCGGCGCTGCAGCGTGCGCAGCAGCCATGATAGGCATGCAGGCAACAATCCATTTCCAGTTCATCCTCATGGTTTTCTCGTTATAAATCGGTGAAATCTCGATCAGATTCCTGGTTTCTCAGCCAAGCATCCCGCACCCAGCAACGCACAAAGATGTTCTAATTCTATGTCTTGCTTCAAACCGTGAGCGTATCGTCCGGACCTTCGATGGAGGCCTCGTCGACCGCGCCGTCGGCATAGTGATCGAACACCACCTCCGGCGCATCCAGCGGCACGCTGATGGATGGATGGCGGTCGAAAATCATCTGCTCCCACTTGCCGCCATTGACATCGATCTCGATGCGGGCCGGTTCGCCGCTGTCGGTGAACAGCGGCGTCGACTTGCCCTTGCCGTCGAGCGTGCCGCGTCCCAGCACCTGGTTGGTGCGCGACAGGAAGGTGTATTTCAGCGCCTTGACGCCGCTCGGCAAATTCCACAGCGCCGGATCGACAAACACCTGCTGGCTGAATTTCTTCGGTTCGGCTTTTTCAAACTCGGCCTGCTTGACCGCGTTCATATTCTTCGGCCCCTCCATCGTGTGCTGGCCGGCCTGCGACAGCCACTGCCCGCCCGTGCCCTGTTCGATACCCTTGGCGTTGATGCGGATGAAGCTGCCGCCGGCGTTGAGCACGATCTCCTTGGCGGCCGTGATCTCGATGTTCATCTTGGTGCTGATCAGCTTGAGCACCTGCTCGGCGATGATCTCCACATTGTCGCTCTGGGCCTGGATCTCGACCTTGCCCTTGGCGGCGAACAGCTTCATGCCGGCCTTGGAAACGAACAGGCTGATCTTCTCGGTGACGCTGGCGAACAGGCTCTTGCCCGCCGCGATGGACACATGGCCGCCGCTGCTGATGGCCGCGTGCTGGCCGCTCTGGATATGCGTGCTTTCCGGCGTGCTGCTGGCGATGCCCGCCGGGCTGGACAATACCAGATGCGGCGCCGCGAACTCGCCCTGCGCCTTGCCGTCGCCGCGCACGGCCGCGTTCTGCGCGCGCACCGCGTCCACGGCCTCGGTCTGGTCGACGCCGGCCTTTTGCGCCTCCTGGTGCTGGGCCGCGTCCGCCAGTTGCAGGTGCAGCGCCGCGCCCGAGCTCAACCGGGCCACGGTCTCGCCCATGTCCTTGATGTGCGAGACCGCCTGCGGCCGCGCCTCGGTGGTCAGCAGCATGCCCTTGCCGGCGCGCAGCGCGCCCCAGGCTTCGGTGGCCAGCTCGAAGCCTTCGCCGCGACCATCCTTGCGCCCGCTGTTGTCCTCGATCCGCGTGATATGGCCCAGCGACAGCTGGCTGTGCGCGTGATCGCTCTTGAGCTGGGCCTGGATGGCGGCGTTGGTGTCGTCGAGGATCAGATGGTTGCTGCGTCCCGATGCGACATTGCCGCCGTTCGGCGTCAGCTCGCGGCTGCGCAGGCCGGTCAGCGCCTGCTGGCTGGGCAAGGCCCAGGGCGGCTGGTGCAGCTCGTTGAACACGGTGCCGGTGACGATGGGCCGATCCGGCGATCCATCCAGCCATTGAACGATGACCTCGGTGCCGACGCGCGGCACGGCCGATGCGCCCAGCTCGCCGCCGCCCCAGGCGCTGGCCACGCGCACCCAGGCCGAACTCTGCTCGTCATTGCTGCCGACGCGGTCCCAGTGAAACTGCACGCGCACGCGGCCGTATTGCTCGGTGTGGATGCTGTCCGGCCCGTTCGGGCCGACCACGGTGGCCGTCTGCGGCGCGGTGATGCGGGTGTCGACGCTGTTGTAGCCCCGTCCCGGCCGCCATGGCACGGCCTTGCGGATGCAGCGCACGCTGTTGCTGTACTGCGCACCCTGGTCGTCGCCGGCCTGGCGTTGCAGATAGTTGTTGGTCGCCAGGTGGGTGACGCCGACGATCAGGAAGGTGTTTTTATCGGCGTCGCCGGCATCGTCGAAATGGCCGCTGAGCTCGAACGCGCGACCCGGCTGCAACTGCCTGCAATTGCCGACGCCGTCGAAATGCTTGCCGGCCGCCTCCAGCTCCTCGATGCGCAAGCGCGCCAGCCGGGCGGCGCCGTCGCCATCGCTGAAGCCGTAGGCGCCGGCATATTCATAGCTTTCGATGTTCAGCACCGCGCCCTGCTGGTTGAGGGTGGGCAGGTTGAACTGGGCCGGCACCGGCTGCTTGAAGTTGAAGGCGCTGAGCGCGACGCTGGCAGCGACGATCTGGCGCGCCGGCGACCATTCGCCCATGCCCTCTTCCTCGATCGCGCCGCCGTGGCGCTGGAACGGCACCGGCCGGCCGCCGTCGATGGCTGGCGCGGCCGTGCTGTCGTCGCTCAGCACCAGCGTGTGGCCGCTGGCCGTGTGCTCGTACCAGTAGCTCCAGCCCGCCTCTTCCCAGCGCCGGTGCAGATAGTTGTGGTCGCTCTCGCCGAACTGGCAGGCGTCGGTCATCGGCGTTTCCTCGCCGGCGATGCGGCAATCCCATACCGGCAACGGCGAATAGTCGGCAAAGATGCTGTCGCTCTGTTCGCGCAGCGTCTTGTTGTGGAACAGGTAGTTATCCTTGCGCAGCTTCAGGTAGGCCAGCCAGGGCGCCAGCGCCGCCTCGTAGTACGCCACGCCGCCATCGGTTTTGAGCAGGCGGAAACGGAATACATAGCCGGTGAAGTAGCGCAGGCTGCCATCGCCGCGCACCAGTTCCACGCACATCAGCTTGCCTTGCAAGTCTTTCAGCGACAGCGAGGCATTGTCCGACAGCAGCTCGACCCGGTAATCGAAGTCGCGCGACAGCGCCTCGTCCGCCTCCAGCTTGTTGGGCAGCAACTGGGCGTCGGGGCCGTCGCCCTGGGGAAACGACAGGCGTAAAATCCGCTTGTTCTGCCGTTGCGAGATCAGCTCCTGCAAAAATTCACCTGCAACCAACATTGCCACCGCCATGTAAAAATTTATTGGCGAGAATGTTATCATGCAGATAAAGTTGACGACGTTCAATTGAATTTGCCGGTCGTGGCGGGCGGCGTTGTTGCAATTCCTGAAGAAAAGCGGCTAAGCGGGTGGATTTAAAGCGCTTTTCACAGATATCCACACCAACTGTGGATAAGGTTGTGAATAACCGCCACTTGACAGCCGAGAACGCCTTTAACGGCGCGGGTTTCAACAAAATGCCTAATCCACAGGCAAAATTTTTACTGAATAAAATCAAACACTTACGACAGCTAAAATTCAAGCCTCAAGCGCTTTCGAGGCCGCTTGAAAAATATTTTTCTGTGCATAAGTAGGTCGGGAGACACGCCGGCGGGGAATCCTTTGACAAAAGTACTGGCAAGGAATAGTGTCACTGTGAAGGTCCGCAATTCCCTTCTCCGACTCACCGTGGGATTGATGCATGAACCAGAACGACGACGACACCGATTGGATGATAGAGGACGAAGCACCGCCGTCCAGCCAGCCGCAGGCAGGCAAACCGGGAGCGGCCCAGGCGCCGCCGCCTTGGCGCGTGCTGATCGTGGACGATGACGTCGACGTTCACGTCGTCACCAAATTCTCGCTGAGCAACGCCTGCTTCCAGGGCCGCCGGCTCAGCTTCCTGCACGCCTACAGTGGCGAGGAAGCGCTGCACACGCTGCGCACCACGCCCGACATCGCGCTGGTGCTGCTGGACGTGATCATGGAAACCAGCGACGCCGGCCTGAACGTGGCCCGCCAGATCCGCGACACGCTGCACAACCAGCTGGTACGCATCGTCCTGCGCACCGGCCAGCCGGGACAGGCGCTGGAACACAGCATCATCCTCGATTACGACATCAACGATTTCTGGTGCAAGACCGACCTGACCACGCGCAAGCTGTTCACCACGGTGATCTCGTCGCTGCGGGCCTACTCCGGGCTGGAGCAGGCGCACCGCCACGCGCAAGCCTTGCAACTGGAACTGGACCAGGCCAGGCAGTTGCTGGCCGCCGTCGACCAGCATGCGGTGATGATGACGCTGGACCAGCGCGGCCGCATCACCAGCGTCAACGATAAATTCTGCGCCGTATTCCAGTACAGCCGGGAGGAACTGCAAGGGGCCGACCCGCGCCTGCTGCACGCCGCGCCCTATCCGCAGGACCAGCTGAGCGACGCGCTGCAAGCCTTGAAGGAAGGCGAAGCCTGGACCGACGTGGTCAGCGCCTGGCGCCGCGACGGCCAGGAAGTGCGGCTGCGCGCCACGGTGACGGCCACCGCCGACACCCCGCCACGCTACATCGTCGTTGCCAGCGTGTTGCAGGCTTTGAAAGTGCCGCTGTAAGTCGCGGATTGTTAAAGCACTTTTCCGGATATCCACAGACGCTGTGGATATCTATGTGGATATCACCCTCTTGACACCGCAGGGAGGCTTTACCTATGCGGTTTTCAACAAACTGCCCATCCAACAGGCAAAATAAACCCCTTGGAAAATCAATGACTTAGCACGTCAAGCATTGTGACAAGAAAATTTTTAAAGAAAATTCTTGTCAACATGATTTGTGCATAAGTAAACACCGGGGCTGTATAAGCTGACGCGTCAATGAGGGGATTTTCGACGCAGTTCGGGGTGTAATAGCACCCGTTCGATCACCTGTGGCGCAACGTTGTGGGATTTCATGTATTCGATCGCGCAAACGGTGTTGAAGCTGGATTGCACCAGGATGCCGCGGTTGACTGCGGCACTGCATTGCTCATCACTGCGCTGCTGTAATAGCGAAACGTTCATCATGATCCTTGGCAAAGGTTGGAGGTGCAGGCCCTGATCTGCGACATGCTAAAGGAGTATCGGCGAGCATCGGCCAAAGTCAATGTCAGCTTCCTATCATTTCTGTATTTAAAGCGTTTCTGCGCGATAATGATGCATGACTTCCGATCTGCCCCGCTCCCGCCCCTCTTCCCAATTCGATCTTTTCCTGTCCTTCACCATTTTGGCGCTGCAAGGTTTTGGCGGCGTGCTGGCGGTCGTGCAACGCGAAATGGTCGAGCGCAAGCGCTGGCTGACACAGGAAGAATTCATCGAGGAATGGGCGGTCGCGCAGATCATGCCCGGCCCCAACGTGGTCAACCTGGCGCTGATGATCGGCAGCCGCTACTACGGCTTGCGCGGCGGCCTGGTGGCGCTGGCCGGCATGCTGACCGTGCCGCTGCTGGTGGTGCTGGTGCTGGCCGTGCTGCACTCGCACTACGCCCACCATCCCGGCGTGGCCGGCGCCCTGCGCGGCATGGCCGCGGTGTCAGCCGGCATGATCGCCGCGACCGGCCTCAAGCTCGCATCCGCGCTCGGCAAACATCCGCTGCCGATGTGGCTGACCGGCGCCATCGCGCTGCTGTGCGTGGTGTTCGTGGTGCTGCTGCACCTGCCGCTGGCCTACACCCTGCTGATCCTGGGCAGCGTCGGCGTCACGCTCACCTACCGCAAGCTGAAGGGAGGCCAGCCATGAACGACGCCCCGCTGCATCTCGTGCTGAGCCTGTCCGACTGGCTCAACCTGTTCGGCCACTACCTGCTGCTGTCGCTGATGTCGATAGGCGGCGCGATTTCCACCACGTCCGAGATGCACCGCTTCCTGGTCGAGGAGCACCATTGGCTGACGCAATCGCAGTTCAACGATTCGATCGCCATCGCCCAGGCCGCGCCGGGCCCGAACGTGCTGTTCGTGGCGCTGATGGGTTGGAATGTGGGCCTCAACGCGGGCAGCTACACGGCGGCGCTGGCCGGCGTGCTGGTGACGATGATAGGCATCATGCTGCCGAGTACCACGCTGACCTATCTGGCGGCGCGCTGGGGCCATCAGAACCGCGAGCTGCTGGGCGTGCGCGCCTTCAAGCAGGGCATGGCGCCGGTGGTGGTCGGGTTGATGGTGTCGGTCGGGATCATCCTCGGCAGCGCGCACCACAGCTGGGCCACCGACTGGCCTTTGTGGACGCTGTCGGTGGCGGCTGGCCTGGTGATCTGGCGCACCCGCATCCACTTGCTGTGGCTGCTGGCTGCGGGCGCGCTGGTGGGCTGGTTCCAGCTGGTCTGACTTATTTGTTCTGGTAGCCGCCGTAGTATTTCACGGGACTCCAGTCCGGTTCCACCTCAGGCAAGGCCGGCGCGTACTGCTGGAACTCGCGCGTCGCATACACCACCTTGCCGTTGACGATGGTCAGGCTGCTTTCCAGGTTCTTGATCTGCTCCGCCGCCATCGAGAAATAATCCTGCGGCAGTATCACCAGATCGGCGTACTGGCCTGCGGCCAGCGTGCCCTTGAGCTTTTCCTCGCCGCTCATCCACGCGCTGCCCTGGGTCATCAGCTTGAGCGCCTGGTAGCGGCTCAGCACATCCTTGGGCTGCCACACGCTGAGCCCGCCCGCGGTCTTGCCCGTCACTGCCCAGTAGATCGAAGGCCACGGGCCGTAGCTGCTGACGCGCGTGCCGTCCGTGCCCAGGCCGACCGGGATTTTCATCTCCAGCATTTTTTTAATCGGCGGCATCTGGCGGGTTTGCGCGCCGTACTGCTTCCAGTACAGCTCGCCCTGGAAGTACATGCGGTTCTGCACCGCGATGCCGCCGCCCAGCGCCTTCACGCGCGCCAGCTGCTTGTCGCTGATGGTCTCGGCATGGTCGAAGAACCAGCGCAGGCCGTTCAGCGGCGTGTCCTTGTTGACCTTCTCGATGACGGCCAGGTCGCGGTCTATGCTCTCGTCGTAGGTGGCGTGGATGCGGAACGGCCAGCGGTTCTTGATCAGCAGCCGCAGCACAGGTTCCAGTTCGCTTTCCATCTGCGGCGGCATGTCCGGACGCGGTTCGAGGAAGTTCTCGAAGTCGGCCGCGCTCCACACCAGGTTCTCGCCGCCGCCCTCGGTGTTGTAGCCGTTGGCGTAGAACAGGTGGTCGTTGCGGTCCGGCTTGGTCTGCGTGAGCCAGCGCTGGTAATCCTCCAGCTCCTTGCCCGGCTTCTGCGCGAACAGATAGTAGGAAGTACGCACCGTCAGCTTGCCGCTCTTGGCCAGCTCCAGGCTGACGGCGTAATCGTCCGGGTACGCCTGCCCGCCGCCGCCGGCGTCGATGGCGCTGGTCAGGCCCAGGCGGTTCAGTTCAGTGTAGTACTGCTGCGTGGAGTTGAGCTGCTGCGCGCGCGGCAGCACGGTGGTCTTGCCCAGCGTGGTGTAGAGGATCATCGCGTTGGGCTTGGCGATCAACAGGCCGGTCGGCTTGCCGTCCGCGCCCAGCTGCACTTCACCATCCTTGAAGCGGGTGTTGGCGTCATAGCCCAGCGTGGCGATGCCCTTCTGGTTGAGGAAGCCCAGGCCGTACAGGTACAGCAGGAACACCGGCTTGTCCGGCACCGCCTCATTGATTTCCGCCAGCGTGGGCAGGCGCTTTTCTTCGAACTGGAATTCGTTCCAGCCGCCGACCACCTTGATCCACGCCCCCTCCGGCGTGCGCGCCGCCTGCTCCTTGAGCATTTGCAGCGCCGTCTTCAGCGAGGTCACGCCGTCCCAGCGCAGCTCGGCGTTGTAGTTCAAGCCTTCGCGGATGATGTGCAGGTGGGAGTCGTTGAGGCCGGGGATGACGGTCTTGCCGCCGGCATCGATCAGCTGGGTGCCGGCCGATTTGAGTTTGAGTATGCGGGCATTGCTGCCGACGGCCTGGATCTTGCCGTCCTTGATGGCGATGGCCTGGGCGAACTCGCCCTCCTTGCTCATCGTGGCGATCTTGCCGTTGCTGATGATGAGGTCCGGCGCGGCCTGCGCGAGACCGGCGCAGGCCAAGGCGGCTGCGAGCGCGAGCTGGTTCAATGTCATTGTCTACTGCTCCTAAAAAAAATCGGGCCGGCGCGATGCATGCACCGCGCCGGCCCACATCAGAGACTAAGGAATTGAGCCAGGCCCAGTCCGATTAGTCCTTGATGGATTCGACTGCGAAAGTCAGGGTCACGTCGTCGCCGACGTAAGGTGCGTATTTACCGGCGTTGAATTCGGTACGCTTGATGCTGGCGGTGGCGTTGGCGCCGCAAGCCAGTTTTTTCAGCATCGGGTGGTCCATGCACTGCAGGTGGGTCACGGTCAGCTTGACCGGTTTGGTGACGCCCTTGATGGTCAGGTTGCCGTCGATCGAAGCCAGCTTGTCGCCATCGAAGTTGAACTTGGTCGACTTGTAGGTGATGGTCGGGAACTTGGCGGTGTCGAGGAAGTCTTCGCCCTGGATGTGGCCGTCGAACAGTTTCGAACCGGTGTCCACCGATTTGGTGTCGATGGTCGCTTCCACCGAGCCGGTCTTGGCGGCGCGGTCCAGCACGATCTTCGCGGTCGTGTTGTTGAAGCGGCTTTGCTGGGTCGAGTAGCCGAAGTGGCTGTATTCGAAACGGGCAAAGGTATGGTTCGCGTCGGAGGTGAAGTTTTCCGGCGCGGCGAAGGCGGACAGGGAGATACCGGCAGCAACCAGCAGGGCGAAGATTTTTTTCATTTGCAAGACTCCAGGATGTGGGAACAATATGTAAGAACTCGACCCGGCAAGCTGGTGCCTGCCCGGCGCATGTCTACGAGTGAAGCGATTATGCTCGCCACATCTACCGTTGTAAAACGAAAAATTTACCGCTTTACTATCGATAAAATCGATCATAAAACCGGCTACTCATGTTGTGATGATAGAGCAGCCGCGATCGGATGGGCATCTGCCTAAAGGCCGAGGGGGATGTCAGGCTGCGGCGGCGAGCGCCGCCGGCGGTTGCAGCATGCGCTGCTGCAAGCGTTGTTCCAGTGAGGCAAACGCCGCGCTGCTGCGCACGCGAGGACGCGGCAAATCCACCTGCACGTCCAGCGCGATGCGGCCGTGCTCGATCAGCACGACGCGGTCGGCCAGCGCCAGCGCTTCCTGCACATCGTGCGTGGCCAGCACGGCGGTGAAGCCACGCGATTGCCACAGCGCTTCGATCAATTGCTGCATCTCGGCGCGGCTCGGCGCATCGAGTGCGGACAACGGTTCGTCCAGCAACAGCAGTTGCGGTTCATGCAGCAGCGCACGCGCCAGGGCGGCGCGCTGCTGCTGGCCGTCCGACAACTGTGCCGGCCAATCGTCGGCGCGGCCGGCCAGGCCGACAATGGACAAGGTGGCCGCCGCCGCATTCAGCGAACGCGGCTTGCCGATCGCCACATTCTCCAGCACCGACTTCCACGGCAACAGCCTTGGTTGCTGGAACAGGATTCGGATGCTGGGCTCCAGGCTGCCGTTGCCGACCGCGATGCTGCCGGCATCGGCGCCGTCCAGTCCGGCAATGGTGCGCAACAGCGTGGTCTTGCCGCTGCCGCTGCGTCCCAGCACGGCGACGAATTCGCCGGCGCGCAGCGACAGCCGCAATTCGTTCAGCACCGGACGGGCGCCGAACGCCACGCTGACGTCTTCCAGCGCCAGCGCCACGCCCTGTCGCGGGAGCGGCGGCTTCGGCGCTGCGCGGCGGACGGTATCGCTTATGTCGAACAAGGCGGTCGAAATATACATACGGTTTACTCCATTATCGGTAGTCAGGGTGCCAGCGCAGGAAATGCCGCGCCGCCGCGCGCACCAGCAGGTCGGCCACGCAGCCCAGAACAAGGTACAGCAGGATGCGCGCGCCGGAAGCAGCGGTTTGCGCCGAGATGGCCTCGGTCGCGATCAACAGCAGCCACGCCAGGCCGAGCCCAACGCGCACCGTCCGCAAAATCGACGGCAATGCTGCCGGCAGCGTCACGTCACGGTAAAGCGGCCAACCGGCCAGGCCGTAGCTGCGCGCCATTTCGGTCAGGCCGGAGTCGGGGCGGCGCCCGGCGCCGGCCAGCAGCGCCGGCAACAAGCCGAGCGCGACGCCCAGCGCCGTACCGGCGGCCGAGCGCCACGCGGCGGAATTCAACTGCGCCCACAGGTCGCCGGAGCTGGCCAGCGCCCAGGCGGCGATCAGCAAGGCTGCCAACAGCCCGACACCTAAAGTTATCCGATACTTAATTTTTTCCATTGCGGCTCCATGAGTATTCATGCCGGCCAGATTAATTCCGCAACAACAAAATCAGAACGAATAGTTTTACGTTTTGATATGCACTTTCTTCTTTATAGGATTTTGATATATAGAAAGGAAAAAATAGTCGTTTGCCGCATGAAGAGCCGATGAGATACTTGCACTACTGCATCCCCCAACTTTATTCCCCATGACTACACCCCTGATTCGCATTACCCATGCGAGCAAGACCTTTGCGCTGCCGGACGGCGGCCACTTCCACGCGGTGCGCGACGTATCGCTGGAAGTCAACCAAGGCGATATCTTTGGCCTGATCGGCAAGAGCGGCGCCGGCAAATCCACGCTGCTGCGCCTGTTTAACCTGCTGGAACAGCCCGACAGCGGCGCCGTCTTCGTCGACGGCCGCGAACTGACCGCGCTGTCCAAACGCGACCTGCGCGATGCGCGCCGCAATATCGGCATGATCTTCCAGCAGTTCAACCTGCTGCAAAACGCCACCGTGTTCGACAACGTGGCCTTCCCGCTGCGCATACACGGCGGCCTGACGGCGGCGCAGATCACCGCCCGCGTCAACGAATGCCTGGAACTGGTGGAACTGGGCGGCAAGACCGCCAGCTATCCGGCCCAGCTGTCGGGCGGACAGAAGCAGCGCGTCGCCATCGCCCGCGCACTGGCCAGCGGCCCGGCCGTGCTGCTGTGCGACGAACCGACCTCCGCGCTGGACGCCGAGACCACGCGCGCGCTGCTGGCCACGCTGCGCGACATCAACCGCCGCCTCAACGTCACCATCGTCATCGTCAGCCATGAGCTGTCGGTGCTGGGCGAGATCTGCAACCGCGTGGCCGTGATCGAAGACGGCGCCATCGCCGAACAGTTCGCGCTCGACGACGCCGCCAGCCTGGCCGAACCGCGCAAGACCGCGCTGGGCCGCGAACTGGCGCAGCACGGCGCCGCCAGCATCCTGGCTGCGCGCTCCACCTCAAGCAACGCCAACACGGAGGCCGCCTATGTCTGAATACCTCGCCTCCCTCGACTCCATCCTCGCCATGCTGCCGGAGATGTGGACCGCGCTCGGCCAAACCCTGACCATGCTCGGCATCGGCCTGACCGCCGCCGTGGTGCTGGGCGGCCCGCTGGGCATCCTGCTGTTCCTGGTGGCCGACGGCCAGTCGCTGCAAAACCGTCCCGCCGCGCTGGTGCTGGGCTGGCTGGTGAACACGGTGCGCTCCTTCCCGTTCATCATCCTGCTGGTGGCGCTGGTGCCGTTCACGCGCATCATCGCCGGCACCTCGATCGGCCCGCTGGCGGCCGCCGTGCCGCTGTCGTTCGCGGCCGTGCCCTACTTCGCCCGCATGGTCGAACAAAACCTGCGTGAAGTGCCGCGCGGCGTGATCGAAGCCGCCCACGCCATCGGCGCCTCGGAAATGCAGATCGTGCTGCGCGTGCTGCTGGTGGAGGCCCGCTCCGGCCTGGTGCTGGCGCTGACCGTGCTGTCGATCAGCTTCCTGTCCTATTCCGCCGTAGCCGGCGTGGTGGGCGGCGGCGGCATCGGCGACCTCGCCATCCGCTACGGCTACTACCGCTTCGAGACCGACATCATGGTCGCCACCGTCGCCATCCTGATCGCCATGGTGCAACTGATCCAGTTCACCGGCAACCGCATCGCCAAACGCCTCGACAAACGCTAACCTAAGGATTACTCATGCAAGCACCTCGCCGCAACCTGCTGCTGGCCGCACTGGCCCTCGCCCTCGGCGCCGCCGCCCCAAGCTACGCCAAGGATCCGAAAGAAATCGTGATCGGCACCAGCGCCGGCCCGTACGCGGACCAGATCAAGCTGGGCATCAAGCCCATCCTGGAAAAGCAGGGCTACAAGATCAAGCTGGTGGAGTTCAACGACTACATCCAGCCGAACTTCGCGCTGGCCGAAGGTTCGCTGGACGCCAACGTGTTCCAGCATATCGTTTATCTGAATGAGTTCGCGGCCAAGAACAAGCTGCCGCTGGCCGACCTGGTGAAGATCCCGACCGCGCCTATCGCCATCTACAGCAAGAAGCACAAGACGCTGGACGAAGTGAAGGAAGGCGCCACCGTCGCCACGCCGAACGACCCGACCAACCAGGCGCGCGCGCTGGTGCTGCTCAACCAGCTGGGCTGGATCAAGCTGCGCGACAAGTTCGATCCGGTGAAGGCATCGGAGCGCGACATCGCCGTCAACGTCAAGAAGATCAAGCTGATCTCGCTGGAAGCGGCGCAGCTGCCGCGCTCCTTGCAGGACACCGACTACTCCTTCGTCAACGGCAACTACGCGCTGGCGGCGGGCATGAAGCTGAAAGAGGCGCTGTTGACCGAGAAGATCTCGGCCAACTACATCAACCTGGTGGCGATCCGCAGCGCAGACAAGGACAAGCAGTTCGCAAAAGACCTCGCGGCAGCTTATCGCTCGCGCGAGTTCCTGGCGGTGACCAACAAATACTTCCCGGACTACTCGAAGACCGAAGACCAACTGGCGCTGGAAGCGGCCGGCGCGGCCAAGCCGGGCAAGTAAGGATAGCGGATCAGCCGCGCTGCCTTTCAGGGCCGCGCGGCTGCCGCCCTGAAAGGCATCAATCCAGGTCTGAAGCGCTGTGCCGCTCAGGCACCTGCTCTTCCGGCTCGCCGAACGTGCGGTTGACCTTGCGGCCACGGATCACCGCCGGCCGCGCCGCGATGTCGTCAGCCCAGCGCCTGACGTTCTTGTACTCGTGCACCGACAGGAACTCGCCGGCGCCGTAAATCTTCCCGAGTACCAGCACGCCGTACCAAGGCCAGATCGCCATATCGGCGATGGTGTATTCATCGCCGGCGATGTAGCGATGCTCTGCCAGCTGACGATCGAGCACGTCAAGCTGACGCTTGGCCTCCATCGCATAGCGGTTGATCGCGTATTCGATTTTTTCCGGCGCATAGGCGTAGAAGTGGCCGAAGCCTCCGCCCAGGAACGGCGCGGAACCCATCTGCCAGAACAGCCAGTTCAAGGTCTCGGTGCGCGCCGCCAGTTCCTTCGGCAGGAAGGCGTCGAACTTCTCAGCCAGATAAACGAGAATGGAACCGGATTCGAACACGCGCAACGGCTTCTCACCGCTGCGGTCGACCAGCGCCGGGATCTTCGAATTCGGATTGATATCGACAAAGCCGCTGGAGAACTGGTCGCCGTCGTTGATGCGGATGAGCCATGCATCGTATTCGGCGCCGCCATGGCCGAGCGCCAGCAGCTCTTCCAGCATGATCGTCACCTTGACGCCGTTCGGCGTGCCCAGCGAATACAGCTGCAACGGGTGCTTGCCAACCGGGAGTTCCTTGTCATGCGTGGCGCCTGCCACCGGACGGTTGATGCTTGCGAACGTGCCGCCCGAAGGAGCGGCGGCAGTCCAGACTTTGGGTGGTACGTACTTCGATTGATCCGTCATTCAAAACTCCATGAACATTCAAGCGTAAAGCATACCCTAATCGTTGCGCATCTGCGCCTGCGACACATTGCTACCCGCCGGCACGCTCTGCGTCAACCAGACATTGCCGCCGATGGTGGAGCCGGCGCCGATGGTGATGCGGCCAAGGATGGTGGCGCCGGCGTAGATCACCACGTCGTCCTCCACCACCGGATGGCGCGGCACGCCCTTGATCAAGCTGCCCTTCTCGTCCGCCGGGAAGCGCTTGGCGCCCAGCGTCACGTGCTGGTACAGACGCACGCGCTGGCCGATGATGGCCGTCTCGCCGATCACCACGCCGGTGCCGTGGTCGATGAAGAAGCTGCCGCCGATCTGCGCGCCGGGGTGGATGTCGATCCCGGTCAGCGAATGGCCGATGTCCGAAATCAGCCGCGCCAGGAACGGAGAACCCAGCCGGTGCAGGCTGTGCGCCAGCCGGTAGTACAGGATGGCGATAGTGCCCGGATAGCACAGCATGATCTCGGCCACCGAAGTCGCCGCCGGATCGCCCGAGAACGCGGCCTGCACGTCGGACACCAGCAGGCCGCGTATGCCCGGCAGGCCGGCCGCGAACTCGCGCGTGATGGCGTTGGCCTGCCGCGTCAGCTCCTCGTCGTCCGGCACCGCGTCTTCCAGCGAGAACTGCAGGCCGCGCCGCACCTGCTCCGTCAGCCGGTTCAGCGTGGTGTTGAGGGTGTCTCCGACGAAGTAGTCGATGCTCTCGTCGGTCAGGTTGGGACGGCCGTAGTGGGTGGGGAACAGCGCCGCCGACAGGCCGTTGACGATGATCGTCAGCGCCTCGCGCGACGGCAGCTCGCGCACCTTGCCGTGATGGCGGATATTGTGCGTGGCCTCGCGCGACACGCGCAGCTGCTCGATCACGCTGCCCAGGTTCCAGTGCGACGGCTTGACGCCGGTTCCGTCATAGGTATCGATAGTCATAATGTCTCGAATAATTAAAAACGCGGGCAGCATCGCCCATCGTCGCAGCTTAATCGTCCGCCGGCAGCGGGCGAAGGAATGATTTCGCCCTTGGATATGCGATGACCGCATATCGCGTAAAATGCCGGCTCCACCGAACAATACGCCTCAAATGAATATTTTGCTGACACTGCTGCTGGCCGGCCTTTCCATGGTCGGGCCGCTGGCGATCGACACCTACCTGCCGTCGTTCCCGGCGATTGCCCAGAACTTCGACGCCAGCCCGATGCTGATCCAGCAAACGCTGAGCATGTTCCTGTTCTGCTTCGCCTTCATGATGCTGTTCTACGGCACGCTGTCGGACTCCTTCGGCCGCCGTCCGGTGATCCTGATTTCGCTGGTGGCCTACATCGCCGCCTCCATCGTCGGCGCGATGGCGCCGTCCATCGGCGTGCTGCTGGCCTGCCGCATCGTGCAGGGCCTGGCCGCCGGCGCCGGTTCGGTGGTCGGCCGCGCCATCGTGCAGGACCGTTTCTCCGGCGCCGCCGCGCAGAAGATCCTGTCGCACATCATGATGGTGTTCGGCCTGGCGCCGGCCATCGCGCCCGTGTTGGGCGGCTGGCTGCAGGTGAGCTTCGGCTGGCGTTCGATCTTCTGGTTCCTGAGCGGCTTCGGCATCCTGATGTTCATCGCCGTGCAGCGCGCGCTGCCGGAAAGCCTGGCCGTCAAGGACCGCCATCCTTTCCACCTGGGCGTCATCGCCGCCAACTACTGGAAGGTGCTGTGCCACCACCACTTCCTGCTATTGTCGATCGCGGTCGGCATGAGCTTCGCGGGCGTGGCGCTGTATATCGGCTCGGCCGCCTACTTCGTGATGAACATCCTGCATCTGCCGGAGACCGCGTTCGCCTGGATGTTCGTGCCGCTGATCAGCGGCATGGTGGTCGGCTCCGCGCTGTCGGGCAAGTTCGCTCACAAGTTCGCCCGCAAGACGCAGGTGTGGATGGGCTTTGCGGTCATGATCGCGGCCGGCATCATCAACGTCGCCTACAACAGCGTCTTCGTCGCCGCCGTGCCTTACGCCGTGATGCCGCTGTTTATCTATTCCTTCGGCCTGGCGCTGGCGATGACGCCGTTGTCGCTGATCGCGCTGGAATACTTCCCGAACAACAGCGGGCTGGCGTCGTCGATGCAGTCGTTTATCCAGATGCTGCTGTTCGCGCTGGTGTCCGGCCTGGTGGCGCCGCTGCTGTTCGACAGCGCGCTGAAGCTGGCGTGGGGCGTACTCGCCAGCCTGGTCGTCAGCCTGATCGCCTGGCTGCTGGCCTTGACCGGCAAGCCGGTCACGCATTAATCACGCAATCAGGGCCAGGGCGTGGGGTTCACATCCACGTACTGCGCCCCGCCCTGCTCCGGTTCACGGGCGTCGCCCTGGGCGGCCGATGATGCATGCCGGCCCGGCGCCTGCGCCGGATTGCGCAGGCCCAGAAGCTCCTTGCGGGTCTCGACAAAATCTGCGCTGGACAAGGGGTTCTCCCGGTCCGGCCAATTCTCTTCCGCCCATTGCTGCAATTGTTCATAGCGTTGCCAGAGTTCGTTGACGAACTGGCGGCGTGCGGCTTCCTTATCCATGCTTCCCCCTGTGTGTCATGCCAGTCTGTGGCAAACTGCCGGTATCGTCCGTTAGGCGCCGCACCAACATACCATGGAACTCCACATCGTCATCGAAGGCAGGAAGGATTTGAGCGGACAGCTGTACCGTCAGCTGAGCGATTCGATCCGCAACGGAAGGCTGGCCGACGGCCAGCAGCTGCCGCCCACCCGCCTGCTGGCGGAGCAGCTGGGCCTGTCCCGCAAGACCGTCTCCGATGTCTACACCCGCCTGACGCAGGAACGGCTGGTGCTGGGCCAGGTCGGCAAGGGCAGCTTCGTCAGCGCGCCGGCCGAGGCCAGGCCACACCGGCAAGCCGCCAACAACCTGGCCAGCGCCGCCATCGTCGCCCGCTGGGACGCCATGCACACGCCGCTGCGCCATCCGTTCCCGGAAGGCCGCTCGCGCTATGAGTTCATCGGCGGCTGCATCACGCCCAGCCTGTTCCCGGTCGACGAATGGCGCCGCTGCGTGATGCACGGCCTGCGCCAGGACATCAAGGGCAGCGGCATGTACCGCCAGGCGGAAGGCATCGCCGAACTGCGCGCCGCCATCGCCCACCATGCGGCCTACGCGCGCGGCGTGGTCTGCACCGCCAACAATGTGGTGGTGACCAACGGCGCCCAACAGGCGCTGGACCTGCTGGGCCGCGTGCTGCTGGAGCCGGGCTGCGTGGTGGCGGTCGAGGAACCGGGCTATCCTGCGGCGCGCATGCTGTTCGCCAGCCAGGGCGCGCGCATCGTCGGCATCGGCGTCGACCACGAGGGCATGCTGGTCGACCAGATCCCGCAAGGCACGCGGCTGATCTACACCACGCCGGCCCACCAGTTCCCGCTGGGGATGCCGATGAGCGTGGCCCGCCGCGAGGCGCTGCTGGCGCGGGCGCTGGAGATCGGCGCCATCATCATCGAGGACGACTACGACAGCGAGTTCCGCTACGAAGGCCGCCCCACCGATTCGCTGCAAAGCATGGACCGGCATGGCGTGGTGGCCTTCGTCGGCAGCTTCTCCAAGGTGATGCTGCCGGAACTGCGGCTGGGCTACGCGGTGCTGCCTGAGGCGGTGCTCAACGCCGTCCTCACCGTCAAGCACCTTAACGACTGGCACACCGCCACCGCCAGCCAGCACGCGCTGGCCAAGTTCATCGGCGACGGCTACCTGTCGCGCCATATCCGCCGCTGCGCCGCCATCTACGCGACGCGCCGCCAGCGCCTGCAAGCGCTGTTCGCCGACCAGCTGTCGCCATGGTTCGAGCTGGTGCCGGCCAGCGCCGGCTTCCACCTGGCGGCGCTGTGCAAAAAACCGCTCGACCTGGACCTGCTGCTGCGGCTGGCGCGGCGCGCCGACGTCGGCCTCTACCCGTTGTCGAACTTCTACGCCTCCACGCCGCCCAGGGCCGGCCTGTTCCTCGGCTACGGCGGTATCGAGACGCTCGATATCGACGTGGCCCTGCTGCGCGTGCGCGACATCCTTCAGCAAATGGAGTAAAGCCGGATCAGCATGTAGAATAGTGGACGAACCGTAACGACGACCTCCAGCCATGCGCCTCACCTCATTTACCGATTACTCCCTGCGTACCCTGCTCTACCTGTGCGCGCACCGGGACCAGCTGGTGACGATCCAGGACATCGCCGACATGCACACGATCTCGAAAAACCACCTGATGAAGGTGGTGTACCAGCTGGGGCAGTCCGGCCTGGTGGAGACTGTAAGGGGCCGCAACGGCGGCCTGCGTCTGGCCAAGGATCCCAAGGACATCAACATCGGCGCCCTGGTGCGGATGACGGAGACCGATTTCTTCATGGCCGAATGCTTCGACCGCGAGCACGATACCTGCCCGCTGACGCCCAACTGCGCCCTGAAGCACACGCTGAACGACGCCACCCGCGCCTTCCTGGCCGTGCTGGATCAGCAAACGCTGCAAGACATGCTGCCGCAGCAGGCCGAAGCCGGCGGCGCCAAGCCGGTACGCATCGTCCGCGGCGCGGCCGCCTAGCGCGGCGCCCCGTCCTGCCGCAGCTGCGGCAGCGACGCCATCAGATCCGAGAAACGCTGCCCCTGTATCATCACGTGCTCGCGCAGCAGATGCGCGGCCAGCTCGCCGTCGCCACTGACGATGGCCTGCACCACGCCGTCGTGCTCATGGTAGGAATTGTGCAGACGGTCGCGCACCCGCAACTGCAGGCGGCGGTAAGGCCGCAGGCGGCGGTACAGATTGCGCGTCTGCTCGATCAGGAACTGGTTATGGCTGCCGGCGTAGATCGCCTCGTGGAATAACTCGTTCTTGTAGTAGTAGACGTCCGGCTCCTGCGCATCGCGCGCATCCAGGCAGGCCTGGTGCGCCGCCAGCAGCGACTGCTGCTCTTCGCGCGTCATGCGCCGCGCCGCCAGCCGGCCGCAAGTCGCCTCCAGCTCCGACATCACCTCGAACATCTCCACCAACTGCTGCGGCCCCAGCTCGGCCACGATGGCGCCGCGCCGCGGCCGTATCACCACCAGCCCCATGGACGCCAGCTGTATCAAGGTCTCGCGCACCGGCGTGCGGGAGACGCCGAAGCGGGCGGCCAGTTCGGTTTCGTCCAGATGCTGGCCGGGCTTGAGCTCGCCGACGGCGATCATCTCTTCTATTTCTTCGCGCAGCGTGGCGGAATGCGTGGTCATGGTGTTTGTAGCCTTGTGTATAACAAGCTTCATTATAAGCAGTGAATATAGCTTGACAATGTATTCCAACGATATATTCTTGTATACACAAAAAAGATCGTTGCATATTTGACCCACCTTGGAGGAATTATGAGCGTTATCACCCGCAGGACCGTCCTGGCCGCCCTGGCCGCCAGCCCTTTGCTGCTGCAACCGGCATGGGCGCAGAACACCACCCTCAAGATTTCGCACCAATTCCCCGGCGGGACCGTCACCGAAGGCGATTTCCGCGACCGCCTGACCCGCATGTTCGCCGCCGAGGTGGAAAAGCGCAGCAAAGGCAGCCTCAAATTCGAGATCTACCCCGGCTCCTCGCTGATGAAGACCAACGCCCAGTTCTCCGCCATGCGCAAGGGCGCGCTGGACATGTCGCTGGTGCCGCTGTCGTACGCGGGCGGCGAAGTCCCGGAAGTGAACATCGGCCTGATGCCCGGCCTGGTGACGTCCTACGAGCAGGCCTACGGCTGGAAGAACGCCGAAGTGGGCAAGGAGTTGAGCCGCATCCTGAATGAAAAAGGCATCGTGTTGATCAGCTGGATCTGGCAGGCCGGCGGCGTGGCCTCGCGCACCAAGCCGGTGATCGATCCGGACGACGCCAAGGGCATGAAGATACGCGGCGGCTCGCGCGAGATGGACCTGATCCTCAAGGCCGCCGGCGCCGCCGTGGTGTCGCTGCCGTCCAACGAGATCTACGCCGCCATGCAGACCGGCGCGATGGAAGCGGCGCTGACCTCCTCCACCTCGCTGATCTCGTTCCGGCTGGAGGAAGTATCGAAGGCGCTGACCACCGGCCGCGCAGGCGCCTACTGGTTCATGTTCGAACCGCTAATGATGTCCAAGGCCGTGTTCGACCGCCTGAGCAAGGACCAGCAAGCCACCATCATGGCGGTCGGCGCCGAGATGGAGACCTTCGCGCTGAACTCGGCCAAGGCCGACGATTCGGAAGTGGCCAACGTCTACGCCAAAGCCAAGGCCAAGGTGGTGGACCTGAATCCTGCGGCGCTGAAGAAGTGGCAGGCCATCGCCCGCGCCACCGCATGGAAGGACTACGGCGAACGCAATGAAAACTGCGCCAAGCTGTTGAAACTGGCGGAGAAGACGCTGTGAGCCACGGCATAGAGCTGGAGCCGCCGCGTGCGGCCGCAGCACCGGACAACGCCGCCGTCGCGGCGGCGACCGCGCTGCTGAACAAGCTCAATCACGGGCTGATGATGGTGTCCATGGTGGCGCTGGTGCTGACGGCCTTCGTGCTGACCTACTCGGTGGTGTCGCGCTACTTCTTCCACGCGCCCACCGACTGGCAGGACGAGGCCTCGGTATTCATGCTGGTCGGCGTGACCTTCTTCTGCACCGCCTACGTGCAGTCGCAGCGCGGCCATATCGGCATCGAGGCGCTGGCCACGCTGCTGCCGCCACGCGTGAATGCGGCACGGCTGTTCATGGTGGACCTGGTGTCGGCGCTGTTCTGCGCCTTCTTCTCATGGAAATCGTGGACGCTGTTTCATGAAGCCTGGGTCGACGGCCAGACCACCTCGTCGACCTTCGCGCCGCCGCTGTGGATACCCTACGCCATGATGGCCGCCGGGATGACCATCCTGACGCTGCAAATCGTGCTGCAAACGCTGGCACGCATGACCAACAAAACGGAGCGCCCGACATGAGCGACCTGACTCTTGGCGCCCTGTATGGCGCCGTCACCCTGGTGGTGATGTTCTCCGGGATGCCGATCGCCTTCGCGCTGGGCGTGGTGGCCACCGGCTTCATGTACTTCTGCATGCCGCCCTCCTCGCTCGACACCATCACGCAGAACGTGTACGAGGAAATGGCGTCGATCACGCTGCTGTCCATCCCCTTGTTCATCCTGAAGGGCGCGGCCATCGGCAAATCACCCGCCGGCAAGGACCTGTACTCGGCGATACACACATGGATGCACAAGATACCGGGCGGCCTGGGTATCGCCAACGTCTTCGCCTGCGCGCTGTTCGCGGCGATGGCCGGTTCCTCGCCCGCCACCTGCTCGGCCATCGGCTCGGCCGGCATTCCCGAGATGCGCCGCCGCGGCTACTCGCCCGGTTTCGCTGCCGGCATCATCGCCGCCGGCGGCACGCTGGGCATTTTGCTGCCGCCATCGATCACCATGATCCTGTACGCGGTCGCCGCCGAGCAGTCGCTGGGCCGTTTGTTCCTGGCCGGCATAGGCCCGGGCGTGCTGCTGGTGCTGCTGTTTGCCGGCTACGCCGTCTACCGCGCACACAAGGAATACAAGGCCGCACTGGTCATCTACGAACAAGGCGGCGCCAAGTCGGCCTACCTGGAAGACGAGCATTTCACGCTGGCGCAAAAAGTCGAGATGCTGCCGCGCGTGCTGCCCTTCCTGGTCCTGCTGATCGGCGTGATGATCGCGCTGTACGGCGGCTTCGCCACGCCGTCCGAAACGGCGGGCCTGGGCGCGTTGCTGGCGCTGGTGCTGCTGGCCGTGATCTACGGCGTGTGGAAACCCAAGGACTTGTCGCCCATCCTCAGCTCCTCGATCAAGGAATCGACGATGCTGCTGCTGATTATCGGGATGTCGCTGTTCTATTCGTATGTGATGAGCTACCTGCACATCAGCCAGTCGGCCGCCGCGTGGGTGGTGAGCCTGCACCTGTCGAAATGGCTGCTGCTGGCGGTGATCCTGCTGATGGTGATCGTGTTCGGCTTCTTCCTGCCGCCGGTTTCGATTATCCTGATGACCGCGCCCATCATCCTGCCGCCGCTGAAGGCCGCCGGTTTCGATCTGATCTGGTTCGGCATCGTCATGACGGTGGTGATGGAGATGGGCCTGATTCATCCGCCGGTTGGACTGAACATCTTCGTCATCAAGAACATCGCGCCCGACATCCCGCTCAAGGATGTGGTGTGGGGCGTGTTCCCCTTCCTGATCCTGATGTTCGTGGCGGTGCTGTTGTTATGCGTCTTCCCGTCCATCTCGACCGGACTGCCAGACATGATCATGGGAGCAAAATAAATGAACTGGAATACCCTGCAGCAGAACCGCGCCGCGCGCTTGCAGCGGGCCAGCGCCGCCTTGGGCAATCAGCTGGACGGCAAAAGCCTGCCGGCTGCGCGCATCGCGGACCTGCTGCATGCGGTACTGGAGTGCGGCGATCGCGTCTGCCTCGAAGGGAACAACCAGAAGCAGGCCGACTTCCTCGGCCATGCGCTGGCCAACCTGAACCCGGAGCGCGTCAACAAGCTGCACATGCTGCAATCGGTGCTGGCGCTGCCCGAGCATCTGGACGTGTTCGAACGCGGCGTCGCCTCCAAGCTGGACTTTTCGTTCTCCGGCCCCCAGGCGACGCGGGTGGCGCGGCTGGCTTCCGCCGGCAAGCTCAATATCGGCGCCATCCACACTTACCTTGAGCTGTTCAGCCGCTACTTCATCGACCTGCCGCCGCGCGTCTGCCTGATCGCGGCGGAGGCGGCGGACCGCCACGGCAATCTGTACACCGGCCCGAACACCGAAGACACACCGGCCATCGTCGAAGCCACGGCGTTCAAGCAGGGCATCGTCATCGTGCAGGTCAACCGCATCGTCGACACCGTGCCGCGTGTGGACGTGCCGGGCGACTGGGTCGATTTCGTCGTGCAGTCGCCGCGTCCCTACTACATCGAGCCGCTGTTCACACGCGATCCGGCGCAGATCTCCGAGATCCAGGTACTGATGGCGATGATGGCGATCAAGGGCATCTACGCCGAATACGAAGTGCAGCGGCTGAACCACGGCATCGGCTTCGACACCGCCGCCATCGAACTGCTGCTGCCGACCTACGCCGAGTCGCTGGGCCTGCGCGGCAAGATCGGCAAGCACTGGGCGCTCAATCCGCACCCGGCGCTGATACCGGCGATCGAGGCGGGCTTCGTGCAGTCGGTGCACTCCTTCGGCTCGGAGCTGGGCATGGAGGACTACATCCATGCGCGGCCGGACGTCTTCGCCATCGGCCCGGACGGCACCATGCGCAGCAACCGCGCCATGTGCCAGGCCGCCGGCCACTATGCCTGCGACATGTTCATCGGCTCGACGCTGCAAATCGATTTGCAGGGCAATTCGTCGACCGCCACCGCCGGCCGCATCTCCGGCTTCGGCGGCGCCTCCAACATGGGCGCCGATGCGCGGGGACGGCGCCACGCCAGCCCTGCGTGGCTGAAGGCGGGCCAGCAGGCACGCGAAGGACGCAACACCATCCCACGTGGCCAGAAGCTGGTGGTGCAGATGGTGGAAACCTTCCGCGAGCATATGCAGCCGGCCTTCGTCGAGAAGCTCGACGCCTGGGAGCTGATGGAACAGGCGAAGATGGCGATTCCCCCGGTGATGATCTACGGCGACGACGTCAGCCACATCCTGACCGAGGAAGGCATCGCCAACCTGCTGCTGTGCCGCACCGACGAGGAACGCGAGCAGGCGATACGCGGCGTGGCCGGCTACACGCCGGTCGGGCTGGCGCGCGACCGGCGGATGGTCGAGAACCTGCGGGATCGCGGTATCATCCAGCGCGCCGAGGATCTCGGCGTCGACAAGCGCATGGCCACGCGCGACCTACTGGCCGCCCGCAATATGAAAGACCTGGTGCGCGCATCGGGTGGCTTGTACCAGCCGCCCAAGCGTTTCCGCAACTGGTAAGGAGCTCAAGATGGAAACACTGAACTACCGATTCGAACAAGGCACGCAGCGCCTGAAGGCCACGCCGCAAGTGGTGGGCGTGGTCGGTTCCGGCAACCTGGAAGTGCTGATCGAAGCGGCCGACCTGGCCGGCGCCTGCGCCATCGAGATCACCACCGCAGCCGTCGGCTTCGGGCCGATCTGGGAAGCCGTGATGCGCGACTTCCACCAGCGCTGGCTGCTGGCCGATACCCGCATCTCGATCAACGACATGGGCGCCACGCCCGCCGTCGTCAGCCTGCGCATGGACCAGGCGGTGCAGACCATGCTGGGAGAGCCGCGATGAGCCGTCCCGCAAGCTACCAGGAAGCGACCGCGCGCGAACGCCTGCAACAGCTGTTCGACCCTGACAGTTTTGAAGAATTCCTGCCGCCGTCGGAGCGCGTCGTCAGCCCTCATCTGGGGCAGCTGAACGCGCCGGTGGCTTTCGATGACGGCGTGGCCGTCGGCCGGGCAAAGCTGGGCGGCGTCACCGTCTACGCGGCGGCGCAGGAAGGTGGATTCATGGGCGGCGCGGTGGGCGAGGTGCACGGCGCCAAGCTGGTCGGCCTGCTGCGGCGGGCTGTGCGCGACCAGGCCACGGCCGTGGTGCTGCTGGTCGAATCGGGCGGCGTGCGTCTGCACGAGGCCAATGCCGGCTTGATCGCGGTGTCGGAAGTGATGCGCGCCCTGCTCGATGCGCGCGCGGCCGGCATACCGGCGATCGTGTTGGTGGGCGGCTCGAACGGCGCCTTTGGCGGCATGGGCATCGTCTCGCGCTGCGCCAACGTGGTGGTGATGTCGGAAGAAGGACGGCTGGCGATGTCCGGCCCGGAGGTGATCGAAACCGCCAGCGGCGTCGAGGAGTTCGATTCGCGCGACCGGGCGCTGGTCTGGCGCACCAGCGGCGGCAAGCACCGTTATCTGATGGGCGATTGCCAGCGCATCGTGGCCGACGATATCGCCGCCTTCCGCGCAGCCGCGCGCGATGCGGTGGCCGCACTGACCGGCAAGCAGGTCGAGCTGACGCTGGAGGCGCTGGAAGCCGAGCAGCAGATGCTGGACGAGCGCATCGCCCGCTTCGGCGCGCTGCACGATCCGGTCGACATCTGGAGCGCGATGCAGATCGTCGATGCGGCCAATATTCCGATGCTCGATGTGGACAGTTTTATCGCGGCCGCCGCCAAGCACCGCATGGGAGCCTGAGGTGGAGCATCAACACATGGACTGGAAAAAACTGGCGGATACGCTGTTCCCGCAAGGGCATGCCATCGTCGAGCAGAACGACTTCCTGTGCGGCAGCGCGCAGGTGGACGGGCAGGCGCTGGCGGTGATCGGCACCACGGGCCATACGCCGATCGGCGTGGAGATCGCGCTGGCGCAGGCCAAGGCGATCCTGCGCACGGTGCGCGAGTTCCCCGGCATGCCGATCCTGATGCTGATCGATACGCAGGGCCAGCGTCTGCGCCATCGCGATGAGATGTTGGGCATCAATAGCTACATGGCGCACCTGGGAAAATGCGTGGATCTGGCGCGGCGCAAGGGACACAAGATTATCGGTTTGGTGTATGACCAGGCGCTGTCGGGAGGTTTTATCACCAGTGGCCTGATGGCGGACGCCTGCTACGCCCTGCCCGATGCGACCATCCGCGTGATGGGGCTACCGGCGATGGCGCGCATCACCAAGGTATCCGAAGAGCGGTTGACGGAGCTGGCGCAGAGTAATCCAGTATTTGCGCCGGGGCCGGAGAACTATCTGCGCATGGGCGGCTTGGAGGCGATTTGGGAAGGCGACCTTGCGGCGCATCTGCGCACCGCGCTGGCTGCGACGCCGGACGGCGACCAGCGCAGCGCGTTAGGTTTGCAACGTGGCGGGCGGCGTTGGGCGCAGCCGGTGATCGAGGCCGTGATGACGGATGGCCATGTCCGCATCGACTAAATCCGTGCAGCCGAGCACCGCCGCGCGCGGTCTTGAGCGGCATATGCTGGCCTGGCTTTCCGAGCAGGGTTGGCTGGCGGTGCTGCGGGCGGCGCAGCCGCAGCATCGAGCCGCGCTGACGCTGTGGCAGGGCCAGGATTGGCCGGCCGTGGTGCGGCGCTTCGATATCGGCGCGCAGCCGGACGAGGTTTGTCTCGGCCTGCCGCTGCCGCCGGCCGAACACACTGGCGGAAAAGTGCGCATTTCCCTGTCCGCGCCTGCGCTGGAGATCAGCCGGACATCGGCTGCGGTGGAACTGCGCTCGGCCTTGCGCCACGCCGGGCCGTGGCGCGAGGCGCTGACGGCGCTGGAGAAGGAGGCCAAGCATCTTCATCTGCGCATCTACGGATCGTTGGCGATGCAGGTGTTGACCGGGTTGCTGTACCTGACGCCCGCTTCCGATATCGATGTCCTGTTCCATCCGCGCAGCCGCAAGCAACTGGAGGATGGCGTGGCGCTGCTGTCGCGGCATGCCGCGCATTTGCCGCTTGATGGCGAGATTGTCTTCCCCGGTGGTTTGGCGGTGTCGTGGAAGGAGTGGCAAATGGCGATGACCAATCCGGCGCGTGTGATCGTCAAGGAGCTGCATGCTGTACGCCTGATGGATACCGCGTCGCTGCTGGCGATGCTGGAGCAGGCATGATGCGCGCCGCGTATCGTCCAGCCGCCGCACTTCTCATGCGGACCGGCGTTCCGGTCGCACTGGGGCGCGCAACGCAGCGCGTTTTTGCTGGCGAAGTGGCTCGGTTGGCGGTTCGCAGTCTGTATGCGGAGCTTTGCCTGTACCCCAAGCCTGGGCTGGTGTCGCTGGTGGACACTGGCAGCCATGACGACATGAACGCGCTGACCTTCATGCGCAGCCTGTTCTCGCTCCGGCACTACTTCAAGAAAATCTGTTTGGCAGGATGGCATGACGCGCCGTTCGAGCGGCTCAAGCAGTTGGGCATCGAAGCGGAGGCCGCGATGCTCAAGGCGACGCGTGGCATCAACACGCATCGCGGCGCGATCTTCAGCCTGGGCCTGTTGTGCGCGACCGCCGGCCGCGCCCGTGCGCAAGGCACACCCATGACGCCCGCCGCACTGCGCGCCGCGATGCTGATACGCTGGGGCGAGGAACTGGCCATGCACGCCGCGCCAACCAATGCGCGGGCCGATGCGCCAACGGCGGGCCTGAGCAACGGCCTGCGGGTCGCGGCGCGCTACGCCGTCAGCGGTGCGCGGGAAGAAGGTGCGCTTGGATTGCCCTCGGTGTTCGAGATCGGCGTCCCGGCGCTGCTGGCCGCGCGCGCTCGCGGCGCCAGCATGACGCAGGCCCGCATCGACACCCTGTTCACGCTGATGGCCCGCATCAACGACAGCAACGTCTATCACCGCGCCGGCCCGCAAGGTGCGCAAACCGTGCGCGCACACGCCCAGCGGTTTATCGACCTTGGCGGCACGGCTAACGCCGACTGGCGCACAGAGGCGCTGGCCAGCCACCAGGCATTCGTACAACAGCGCCTGTCGCCAGGCGGCGCGGCCGACCTGCTGGCCGCCAGCTGCCTGGTGCAAGCCATCACCGCGATGGACTGCGGCCTGCGATGACGATGTCCTACGGCGCCCAATCCCGCCTGCTGCTGCTCTGCCCCGGCCAGGGCGGACAGCACGCCGCGATGTTCGACCTGGCGCGCAGCAGCCCCGCAGGCCAGGACGCCAGCACGCTGCTGACGGACCTCGCGTTGACCGGCCGGACGCTGGCCGGCGACACAGACATCTACGCCAACCGCAACGCCCAGCCACTGATCGTGGCCTCCACGCTGTCGATGTGGGCCGCGATACGCGAGTTCGCGCCGACGCCGGCACTGGTGGCCGGCTACAGCATCGGTGAGCTGTCAGCATACGGCATCGCAGGCGCCTGGACACCCGAGACCGCAGTCCGCCTGGCCGCAGAACGCGCACAACTGATGGACGACTGCGCCCTCGCCCTGCCCGGCCAGACACTGACGGCGATATCCGGCCTGGCGCTATCCCGCGCCGCATCCCTGCTTGCCGAGCACGCTTTTTACATGAGCATAGAAAACGGCGACGACACCTGCATCGCCGGCGGCCCGGCCAACCTCGTGCAAGCGCTTGAGCAAGCGGTGCACGCAGCCGGCGGCCGCAGCACCCGCCTGCCGGTGGAAGTAGCCTCGCACACGCACTACATGCAGGCCGCCGTCGCGCCCTTCGCCGCAGCCTTGCAGCGCACAGAATTCCAAACCATGAGCGCACCGGTATTGGCAGGCATAGCCGCAATGGCCGTCACCACCAAGACTCAAGCAGTGGACCAGCTCTCACGCCAATTGGCCGAAACCATCCACTGGTCCGCCTGCATGGACGCCGCCGCCGAAGCCGGCATCACCTACGCGCTGGAGCTGGGCCCGGGCGCCGCGCTATCGCGCATGCTGCAAAGCCGCCACCCGCACATCAACACCCGCTCCGTGGCCGACTTCCGCACGCTGGACGGCATCCGCAAATGGCTGGAACGCGCCGCCGAATAGCGATAGAGCTCAACCGCGATTATTCTGCGTCGCCCAGGCGACGATATTGGACGCATCCATCGCCCCCGGCTGCCGCGCCACCTCGCGCCCGCCCTTGAACAACGCCAGCGTCGGAATGCTGCGGATCGCATAGCGCGCCGCCAGCTCCTGCGCCTCCTCCGTATTCAGCTTCACCACACGGAACTGCGGCTCCAGCCGCTGCGTCGCCTGCGCGTAGAATGGCGCCATCGTCCTGCACGGCCCGCACCATGGCGCCCAAAAATCCACCAGCACAGGAATGTCACTGCGTTCGATATGCTTGAGGAAGCGCGCGGCCGACAAATCCAGCGGCTGTCCGGTGAACAGCGCCTTCTGGCACTTGCCGCACACCGGCTGTTGCGCCAGCTTGGCGGAAGGCACCCGGTTCACGGCGTCGCAATGAGGGCAAACAATGTGCAGCGACTCAGGCTGCGCGGCGGTGGTATTCGTCATCTTTATCTCCAGACAGCATCAAGGCGCCCATGATAAAGCAAGGACAAAAAAAATGCCGCCCACCGCGAGTCGAGTCGCGGCGGCGGCGAAGATCACATGCTATCGGCCTCGTTGCCCGGCTCAGGTTTCCTTGCGGGCGCTGGTTTGCTTGCTGGCTTGCGCTGCCTGGGCGGCAGTCTGCGACTGGGAGGCTTGCCCACCCTGCATGCTGCCTTCGCGGCTTTCGGTGCCGTTGGTGCCGGCGCTTTGCATGGTCGAGCTGCCGCGCATTTCATTGCCGCGCGATTGACGCATGCCATCCGAATGGCCGACGAAAGGATCGGAGAAACGTTCCACCGCATCCTGATGGCTGCGCAGCGTTTTTTCCGTTTCTTCCGACGTCACGCGGGCCACTTCATCGGCCAGGGCCTTGGCGGTGCGGCTGGTTTCCTGCACATGCTCTTCCGCCACCTTGGACAGATCGACCTGGGTGTCGGCAGCGATGCGCGACAGATGCTGCTGGTAGGCGCGCAGCTTTTCAGCGGCAGGCTGTGCATGGGCGGCGGCGGCGGCGAACGCCTCCGTCGGACGATGCGCGGTGATGACGTGCTGGCCCGCCGAGGTGCTTTCTTCCAGCATGGTTTGAGCCAGTTGAATGTTCAGATCGCTGTACTGCTGAACGGTACGGAACAGGGACTTCGACATGTCGTTGAAGAACGACAATTGGGCTTCCATATGGTTTTTGGCTGCTGGGGTAACAATTTGGGAAAATGGATACATAAATGCCTCGAAAAGAAAGTAAGGATGGCCTGGGGTGTCGAACCGGTTTCGACGACGCGTCTGCAGCGCGAATGCCAAGGCTACGTTAGACAGTCCCGCGACCTCTGATCTAGATCAAAGGTGTGCCATCCCTCTTTTCTTAGTCCCGCGCGCTCCGCCAGCGTTGATAGCCGAGGCCGCCTACGGTCAGCAGCACGCCAAGCAGCAGCTGCACGCTCACCGTTTGCACGCTGGCCACGCCGTTGAAACCGACCACGTCCAGCGCCGGCACCTTGGTCGCCTGCGTGGCGATGTACAGGCCGAACAGGAACAAGGCCAGGAAGGCGCGCGCAGTGCGGCTCAGGCTGCCCAACATGCTGGCCGCGCCGGCCAGCGTCAGCACGCCGGTCAGCAGCGCGGCTGCGCGCAACGGGTCCGTCATCGACCAGCGCAGCAGCACCGGCGCCGCGAACAGCAGCGCCAGCAAGCAGGAAGCCAGCAACTGCGCGGCGTAACGCCGGCCGCTGCCGCCCGGCGCCGCGCCGCTCATCGCCGCCACATCATGCTGATGGTCGCGCACGCTAATGTCGCTGACCAGGATGCCCCAGATGGCGATGGCGGCAATCGTCACGCCGCCCAGCGCGTAGGCCGGCACGAAACTGCCCACGACCAGCAGCACCAGCGCCGCCAGGATGGCCGCAGGGTTGGACATCAGCGTCAGTGCCAGCACGGCCAGCGCCTGCCCGGCCAGGCCGGGAACGCGGGCAGCCAGTGCAAACAGCGGGCGCACCAGCCGTGTCAACGGCCGCATTAAGCGGTTGGCCAGCGCCAGCGGCGACCAGCGGCCAGTACCCGCCGCACGCACCTTGACGCGGTCCGGCGAGAAGCGGTGGAACAACCAGAAGGCCGGCAGCAGCGGCAGCATGGCCAGCAGCGCACAGCCCAGGCGCGTGAACACCAGCTGCGCCGACCATAGCCACGTCGGCAGATATACCGGCGGCAGCGCCGCATCGAAGCTGCCGCCGCCGAGCGCGAAACTGGAACTGTGGATGGTCTCCCTGATCATCAGCACCGTGGCCCCCAGGCCGGAGAAATCCAGCAGCAACAAAGGCGTCCAGCCGTAGCGGCCTTCGGCCGAAACTGCGATCGGCAGCGCCATCTGCGTCAGATACAGAAGGAAGTACAGCACGTCGCCGCGCTTGCCCATCAGCGGCGCCCAGGAATCGCACAGCAGCGCCATCGCGGCGGTGAAGAACACCAGCGGCAGCATCACCAGCGCGAACATCTGGCCGTAGACCAGCAGCTGTATCGGACCTTCGCCGCGCACCATGTGCAGCACCAGCATGGTCAGCATGAAGATGACCAGCAGGCCGCACAGGTAAGCCACGCTGCCCAGCCAACGACCGAACAGGAACACGGCGCTGCTCACCGGCGTGGCCGCCAGCACGGAGCCGGCGCCGCTGCGCACGTCCTCGCTCATGCGTCCGCGCGCGAGGTAAAAGCCCGCCAGGCCGAAGAACAAGCCGCCCAGCCCCGCGCTGCCCAAGGCCAGGCAGCTGCTGGTGTAGGCCACGCGCGCATTGTCGGCCACCAGCATCACCTGGCTGCCGGCGGGATCGCCGACCATCAGCCAGGTCAGGACGATCAGCGCCAGCACGGCCACCAGCGTGCCGGTGCGGCGCATGCGCAGCCGCACCTCGGTCAGCAGCAACAGCTTCAATGCCAGCGCGTTCATGCCACCGCTTCCTGCACGGCGTAGCGCCGCGTCATCAGCGCTTCTTCCAGCGTCGGCTCGGCCGGCACCGCGCCCGCGCACGGCGAAGATGGATGGGAGATGCGCAAGTGGATGCCATGCTCGTTGCGCTGCGCCTGAAGCACCTGCACCTCGGCGCGCAAGGCTTCGTAGTGCTGCGCCTCCACCGTCACCGACCACACCTGGCTGCGCGCGGTCTGCACGAAGCTGTCCGGCGTCTCGTAGGCCACCAGCTTCCCTTTGTTCATGATGGCCAGGTGGCTGGCCATGTTCTCGATGTCGGACACGATGTGGGTCGACACGATCACCAGCTTGCGGAAGCCGATCTCCGACAACAGATGGCGGAAGCGCAGCCGCTCTTCGGGATCGAGGCCGGCGGTCGGTTCGTCGACGATCAGCACATCGGGATCGTTGAGCAGCGCCTGCGCGATGCCCAGCCGCCGCCGCATGCCGCCCGAGAAGCCGGCCGCCTGGCGGTTCGCATGCTCGTGCAGGTTGACCATCTCCAGCAGCATCCGCAAGCGCGCCGGATCGCGCACGCCCTTCAGCGCCGCGAAGTACTGCAGGAATTCAAGCGCCGTCAGGTTCGGGTACACGCCGAAATCCTGCGGCAGGAAACCGAGCCGTCCGCGTATCGCATCGGGGTTCTTCACGATGTCGGCGCCGTCGAACAGGATCTGGCCGCTGGTCGGCTTGGTCAAGGTGGCGATCATCTGCATCAGCGAGGTCTTGCCCGCGCCATTGTGGCCGATCAGGCCGACCACGCCGGCCGGCAGGTTCAAACTAACGTCGTCGACTGCCCGCACGTTCTTCGTATAACTTTTGACGACATTGCGCAATTCAAGCATGTACAAAGGGCTCCTGAAAATGAAAGCGGGGCCGGCCCAGCACAATGCTGGAGCCGGCCCCGCAGACGGACGCCCTATTCTACTGTGTTATTTAAATAACACGGCAGCTTTTTGCACCGTCAGCCACACGCCGATCGCCAGCGGAATGCCGACCGCCAGCCAGCCGAAGGCCACCGCCGCCGGGCTGGTGACGCCGTTCGAAGCGGCGGCGTTGCCGGTCGATGCGGCCGCGTCGCGCTCGTGCGCCAGCTTCTTCTCGGCGGCCAGTTCGGCCTCGCTCATGAAGTGCTTATCGGCCACCGGGCGCACCATCAGGTTGCACAGCAGGCCAATCACCAGCAGGCCCGCCAGCAGATACATGGTGATGTCGTAGGCCTGCGCCTTCGGCACGCCCTGGGCGATCTGGTACTCGCGGATGTACGTCACCAGCAGGGGACCGAACACGCCGGCCACCGACCACGCGGTCAGCAGGCGGCCATGGATCGCGCCCACCATCTGGGTGCCGAACAAGTCGGCCAGGTAGGCCGGCACGGTGGCGAAGCCGCCGCCATACATCGACAGGATAATGCAGAAGAAGCCGACGAACAGCGCCAGCTGCGCGCCATGCGCCATCGATGGAATCAGGCCGTATAGCGCGATGCCCAGCACGAAGAAGATGCCGTAGGTGGCTTTGCGGCCCAGGAAGTCCGAGCACGAAGCCCAGACGAAACGGCCGCCGATGTTAAACAGCGACAGCAGGCCGGTGAAGCCGGCGGCGATCGCGGCGATCTGCCCTTTCTGCGCCAGCGTCAGCTCATTGAACGCGACGTTCACGCCCAGCAGCTGGCCGGCGAAGATCTCCTGCAGCAGCGGCGAGGCCATGCCCAGGATGCCGATACCGGCCGTCACGTTCAGGCACAGCACCAGCCACACCAGCCAGAATTGCGGTATGCCCCACACCTTGCTGGCGTGGACGTGGCGGCTGGTGATCATGGTGTTGGCGCTGGCCTTGGCCGGCGGCGTCCAGCCGGCCGGTTTCCAGCCGGTCGGCGGCACGCGGTACGACAGCGCGCCGGCCATCATGAAGACGAAGTAGATCGCCGCCATCACCAGGAAGGTCTGCCACACGCCGACCGAATCAGGCGTGGCGAAGAACTTCATCAGCTTGTCGGCCAATGGCGCGCCGATCATCGCGCCGCCGCCGAAGCCCATGATGGCCATGCCGGTCGCCATGCCGCGGCGGTCCGGGAACCACTTGATCAGCGTCGACACCGGCGAGATGTAGCCGAGGCCCAGGCCGATGCCGCCGATCACGCCGGAGCCCAGCCACATCAGCCAGATCTGGTGCTGGTACACGCCCAGCGCCGAGATCACCAGGCCGCCGCACCAGCACACCGCCGATACCACGCCGGCCTTGCGCGGGCCCGCGTGCTCCAGCCAGCCGCCGAACAGCCACGCGGCCAGGCCGAGGAAGACGAAGAACATGGTGTACATCCAGCCCAGCATCGAGATCTGCCAATCGCAGCTCGACGACAGGATCTTGGCGAGCAAGTCCATGTCGGCCGGACAGGCCAGCGACTCCTTGATGCCCAGCGCGCGCGACAGCGGCAGCCAGAACACCGAGAAGCCGTAAGCCATGCCGATGCACAAGTGGATAGCCAGCGCCGCAGGCGGCACCAGCCAACGATTGAAGCCGGACCCAGCTACCGTCCGTTCCTTATCCAGAAAATCAAAAAATGCCATGTGTAACTCCCATATTTCATGTAACTAGAGTACATGTTTCCCCAAAACAACTAAGGGCGGGAGGGTAGCACAAAGCAAGTAAGTTTGTCTTACGGATAGCGTTTCAAATCGTCCAACGTGAACCACAGTTCCTTGCGGCTCAGCGGCGTCTGAGGCGACAGCAGCGGGTTGGGAAGATGGATCACCAGCCGATGCTCGAAGCGGGCATTGCGCAGCAGGCGGCCGTAGTGCAGATAAAACAACTGTTCGAAGCTGCCGTCGGCCAGCGCCGCCTCCAGCCCCGTCCGCACAGCCTCGGCCAGCGCCGGGTTGTTGCGGTTGACGAAGAAATAGTCGGCGGTCGGATAGTGCACCACGATGTAGGGATCGATCGCCAGCCCGGGATGGCGGGCGGCCTCGGCCCAGATCTCGTTGGCCGAACGCGGCGCCCAGTCGATGCGGCCCGCATTCAGCATGCCGAACAGGCCGCTGTAGACCGCCACCGGATGCACTTTCAGCCCGCTGTGGCGCAGGATCTGCAGGTCCGGCCAGTCGTGGCCCTGGGCGGTGGTGTAGCGCTTCAGGTCGTCGACCGTGCGCACGTCGCGCAGCAAGTCCTTGTGGTCGGCGCGCACCAGGCCGATGCGCCAGCCGATCAGGCCGCGTGTCATCGGTATCCGCACCGGCAGCAGCGCCTCCTCGCGCTCGGCCGAGGTCATGGTGCCGACGATGTCGATGCGGCCCGAGCCGGATTGCAGCTCCACCAGCGCCCGGTTCTGCTGCATGCGCGTGGGCGACAGCTCGGCGCGGTAGTGGCCGCCGGACTTGGCCAGCGCCAGGTCCAGCAGCGCCTGCCCATACTCGCCGCGCTCGTCGTCGATGCTTTCGGCGCGCGGATAGCGCACCACGATGGGTTCGGCCATTGCGGCGGCCACGGCAGCCGAGAGCAGGCAGGCGCACAGCAGGCGACGCAGAATAGCCATGGATATCATCCAGAAAGTATCTGTATGTCAATACTCGCCCAGTTGTCCGGCGGCGTCAAGCCTGCTGAAATTTTAGTCAATTGCGTGCGCGGCCGCGCAGAACGGTGTACACTTCCGTTACTTGCCGAAGGGAAATATCATGGCCATCGCCGCACTCAGCTCAGGAATCACCGGTCTCAACGCCTCGGAACGCGCATTGGGCAACAGCGCGCACGCGATCGCCAACATCGGCACGCAGGGCTTCCAGCCGGCGCAGGCGACGTTCCAGGAAAACGCCCCGGCCGGCAGCGGCGTCTCGATCTCCTTCCAGGCGCAGCAACTGCAGGCGGCGGACGCGCCCAGCGGCACCGACCTCGCCACCGAAACCACCAACTCGCTGGTCTACAAGGCGCAGTTCGACCTGTCGGCCAAGGTGATCCAGGCCGCCGACCAGAATCTGGGCACCTTAATCAATACCAAAGCTTGACAGGGTCTGGCCGAATCGGCACATTGAAGTCTTCCGAAGAGGGAGACCATGATAAGAGACCAGGAAACGCTCAACATCCTGCTGGATAGCATCCGCCGCTTCGTGCGCGAACAACTGGTGCCGCACGAGCAGCTCGTGGCCGACACCGACGAAATCCCTCCAACGCTGGTCGCGCAGATGCGCGAACTGGGCCTGTTTGGCCTCTCCATCCCCGAAGCCTACGGCGGCCTTGGCCTGACCATGGAAGAGGAAGTGCTGGCCGCGTTTGAGATCGCCCGCACCTCGCCCGCCTTCCGCTCACTGTTCGGCACCAACAACGGCATCGGCTCGCAGGGCATACTGATAGACGGCACCGAAGAACAAAAGAACGCCTGGCTGCCGCGCATGGCTTCCGGCGAGATCGTCGGCGCCTTCGCGCTGACGGAGCCCGGCCACGGCTCGGACGCCGGCGCGCTCGAGACCTCCGCCATACTCGATAACGACGGCGACCACTACATCATCAACGGCACCAAACGCTACATCACCAACGCACCGGAAGCCGGCGTGTTCACCGTGATGGCGCGCACCGACAGCAGCCGCAAGGGTCCGAGCGGCGTCTCGGCCTTCATCGTCGAACGCGACACGCCCGGCATCTCGCTCGGCAAGACGGACAAGAAGATGGGCCAGCGCGGCGCCCACACCTGCGACGTGATCTTCGAAAACTGCCGCGTGCCCGCCGCCAGCATCATCGGCGGCAAGGAAGGCCAGGGCTTCAAGACCGCCATGAAGGTGCTGGACAAGGGCCGCCTGCATATCTCGGCGATCTGCGTCGGCGTGGCCGAGCGCATGCTGGATGATGCGCTGCGCTATGCGATGGAACGCCAGCAGTTCGGCCAGCCGATCGCCGAGTTCCAGCTGATCCAGGCCATGCTGGCCGACAGCAAGGCCGAAATCTACGCCGCCCGCAGCATGGTGCTGGACGCCGCCCGCCGCCGCGACAACCACGAGGACATCTCCACCGAAGCCTCGTGCTGCAAGCTGTTCGCCTCCGAGATGTGCGGCCGCGTGGCCGACCGCTCGGTGCAGATCCACGGCGGCGCGGGCTATATGTCCGACTACGCGGCCGAGCGCTTCTACCGCGATGTGCGGCTGTTCCGCATCTACGAAGGCACCTCGCAGATCCAGCAACTGGTCATCGCCCGCAATATGATCAAGGCGGCCGAGGGCTGATGGACGCCATCGACACCGCCCGGATACTGGCGACGCTGCCGCAACGCCTGAGCGGCATTCCGCGCCGCTGGGCGGAGCGCGCGCCGCAAGCCTGGGCGCTGCACGACGGCGCGCGGCATTGGACGTATGCCGAGCTGGCCGCCGCCATCGACGCCACCGTGGCGCAGCTGCGGGCCTTGCAGATACGGCCCGGCGACCGCCTGATGGTGGTCGGCGAAAACTGCGCGGCGCAGGTGGCGCTGATCTTCGCCGCCGCCGAGGTGGACGCGTGGATCGTCAACGTCAACGGCCGGCTGTCGGCGCGCGAGGTGGACCAGATCCTTCAGCACAGCGGAGCAAGGCGCGTGATCTACGCGTCGGCGCCGGATGCCGCATCGGAGACCGCCGCGCATGGCCTGCGCCATGGCGCCGTAGCCGCGCCCTCGCCGTTCGGCCCGTGGATGACAGGCGCACTCAATCCCGACTGCGTGCAGGAGCCGGTGCACACCGCTTCCGCACAACAGGTGGCGGCGCTGATCTACACCACAGGCACCACCGGCCAGCCGAAAGGCGTGATGCTCACGCACCGCAACCTGCTCTTCATCGCCGCCGTCTCCAGCACCTTGCGCGGCCTGACGCCGACCGACCGGGCCTACGGCGTGCTGCCCATCACCCATGTCTACGGCCTGGCCTCCGTCATGCTGGGCACCCTGTACGCGGGCGCATGCCTGTACCTGTGCCCGCGCTTCGCTCCCGATGCGGTGTTGAAGGCGATCCGCGACGACGGCCTGACCATCCTGCAAGGCGTACCCGCCATGTATGCGCGCCTGTTGGAGACACTGGGCGACACCGGCACACCGCTGACATCGCGGCTACGCTTCATCTACGCCGGCGGCTCGCCGCTGGCGCCCAGCCTGAAGGCGCAGGCGGAACGGCTGTTCGGCCTGACGCTGCACAATGGCTACGGCATGACCGAAACCTCCCCCACCATCAGCCAGACCCGCCTCGACCAGCCACGCAACGACGACTCTGTCGGCCAGGCTATCCCGGGCGTCGAAGTGCGCCTGGTCGATGCCGGCGGCGCCGACGTCATGGACGGCGAGGCCGGAGAACTATGGGTGCGCGGCCCCAACCTCATGGCCGGCTACTACCGCGAGCCCGAACTGACGGCGGCAACGATGCGCGACGGCGGTTGGCTCAACACCGGCGACGTCGCCCGGCGCGATGCAGACGGCGCATTGTTCATCGTCGGCCGAACCAAGGAGTTGATCATCCGTTCCGGCTTCAACGTCTACCCGCTGGAAGTGGAGACGGTGCTGAACGCGCATCCGGCGGTAACGCAATCGGCGGTGGTGGGCCGCAACGCCGCCGACGGCAATGAGGAAGTGGTGGCCTTCGTCGAGATCGACCCGCGCCGCCACGTCACGCCGGAAGAATTGCAGCAGTACCTGGCGGGCATGCTTTCGCCGTACAAATGCCCGTCCGAGATCATCGTCATGCCCGCCTTGCCTGCGGCGGCCACCGGAAAAATATTAAAAGGGCAGCTGCGGCAACTGGCACAAAGATAACCACACCAAGGGGGAGACCGGCATGAAACACATCACAATCGCGGCACTGATCGCGGTGGCAGTGGCAGGCGGCGCAAGCGCCGAGGAATTCACGGTAGGCGCGGAACTGCCGCTGACCGGCACGCTGGCCCGCGTAGGCTCCGGCATGCAGGAAGGCGTGATGGTCGCCGCCGAAGTGTTCAACAAGACCAACGGCAAACACAAGATCAAGATCATCACCATCGACGACGAGTCGGCGCCGGCCAAGGCGGTGGCTGCGGTGGAGAAGCTGGCCAGCCAGGGTGCGGTGGCGATCACCGGCGGCTACGGCTCCAACAACATATCCCCCGCATCCGACGCGGCCAACAAACTGGGACTGGTCTACATCACCTCCGGCGGCGTGGACGATAGCCTGGTCAACAGCGGCCGCAAGAACTTCTTCCGCATCAATAACACCGCAGGCTATGAAAAAGCCGTGCAGGGACTGCTGACGGACATGGGCGTGAAATCGGTGTCCATCGTCTTCTCTACCAAGGAAGCCACGTCAGACCTGGCCAACTCGGTGCAGAAGGTGTTGACCACCAAGGGCGTCAAGGCCGTCACCCACTCCTTCGATCCGGCCATCACCGATTTCAAACCGATCATCAACAAGATCAAGCTTCAGGACAAATCGGAAGCGATACTGATGGTCGGCTACGAGAACGACTACGTCGGCATCCTGCGCGCCGCGCGCGTGCTCAAGCCGCCCGTCAAGGCGATGATAGGCGTGTGGTCGCTGGCGACGCCGAAGATGGCGTCCGAGTTTCCGGACCTGATGCCCAATGTGTACGGCACAGCGCTGCTGCCCTTCCCCGCCCACTTCGAAACGGCGGACGGCAAGGCCTTCGCCGACGCCTACAAGGCCTTGTACAAGAAGGAGCCGGACTATCTCGGCCAGTTCGGCTACGTGCAATCGATGCTGCTGTTCGAAGCCATCGCGCGCGCCGCCGACAAAGGCACGGTGAAGAAAGGCGGCGTGGCCGAAGAGCTGCGCAAGACCGACCGCGAAACGCTGATCGGCCGTGTGCAGTTCGGCGCCAACGGCGACAACCCCAACTTCGTGCACCGCATGGGCCAGCACCAGGGCAAGAACATCGTCATCGTCTGGCCCAAGGAGACGGCGACCGGCAGCATGGTGTATCCCGGCCTGCCCTGGTAAGCCGTCGTGACGGAACTGATACTCCAGGCGCTGTATTCCGGCCTGCTGCAGGGTGGCTCCTACGCGCTGATCGCACTGGGCCTGGCGCTGGTGTTCGGCACCATGCGCGTGATTAACCTGGCCCACGGAGAGCTGGTGCTGCTGGCGGCCTACATCGCCTATTCGGTGGAATCGGGGCTGGGGCTCAATCCGGCGTGGGCGATACCGATAGCGCTGGTGGTGGTCAGCGCGACTTCGGCCGGCGTGTACTGGCTGGTCAGCCGCATCAAGCAGGATCGCGAGATCAACTCGCTGATACTCACCTTCGGCATCGGCGTGATCCTGACCAACCTGATACTGCTGATCTGGAAAGCCGACGTGCGCTCGACCAGCTCCAGCTGGTTGCAGGAGGCTTTCGTGGTCGGGCCGCTGTACAGCATGCGCAGCGAATTGATCTTCTTCGTGGTCAGCCTGCTGTTGATGGGCGGCTTGTGGTGGTGGCTGTCGCGCAGCTGGTATGGGCGCGCGCTGCGGGCCGTGTCCAGCAACCGCGACGCCGCCAAATTGATGGGCATTGCGCCGGGCCGCACGGAGCTGGTGTCGTTCATCGTGGCCGGCATGCTGGCCGGATTTGCGGGCGTGGCGCTGTACAGCTACGGCGTGATCCAGCCCGCGTATGGCGGCGCGCTGACGGTCAAGGCCTTCATCATCACCGTGCTGGCGGGCGTGGGGTCCATTCCCGGCGTGCTGATAGGCGCCGTGCTGCTCGGCGTGGCCGAGGCGCTGACCGTCACGCTGGCCAGTTCGGCGCTGCAGGAGTTGGCAGGCATGACCTTGTTCCTGCTGGTGCTGTTCGTGATGCCGAATGGCCTGATGGGCGCGGCCCGGAGGCGCGGATGAAGTGCGTGTGGTGGCTCGCCGCCTTGGCCGCAGCCTATGGGGCCGTGCCCATGCTGCTTGGCGCCGACAACTACATCATGAGCCTGATCGTCGCCGCCATGGTGATCGGCTGCGTAGCCCTGTCCTGGGCGTTGTTGGGCAATTTGGGCGGCATGGTCAGCTTCGGCCACAGCGCCTTCTTCGGCGTGGGCGCCTACGTATCGGCCATCGTCACCGCCAAGCTGGGCGTGCCGGTGCTGGCCGGGATCGCACTGGGCGGCATCGGCGCGCTGCTCGCCTCCGTGGTGATGCTGCCGGTGCTGCGGCTGCGCGGCCCCTACTTCGCGCTGGCCATCCTGGCCTATGCCCACATCTTCCGCATCCTCGCCACCGAATGGACCTCGCTCACCGGCGGCTCCGGCGGTATCGCCAACATCCCCGGCCTGCCGACCATCCTCGGCTACGACATGAGCGGCAAGACCGGCGCCTACCTGACGATACTGACCATCGTGCTGGCGTTCGCGCTGGCCTACCGCGCCATCCGCGCCAGCCACTACGGCACCGCCCTGCGCGCCATGCACGACAGCGAGGACGCCACCCGCGTGGTCGGCGTCAACAGCACCCTGCTCAAGGGGCTGATGCTGATGGTCTCCGCCTTCATGGCCGGCGTGGCGGGCGCGTTCAACGCCCACTACATCAACTTCCTCGAACCCGACTACGCATTCAACGGCCTGTGGGTGACGCTGCCCATCGTCGCCGCCATCTTCGGCGGCTACCGCACCATCGCCGGGCCGGTGGTCGGCGCGCTGGTGGTCTACCTGCTGGACCAGCTGGTGTTCAAGACGCTTATCCCGACCGGGCATCAACTTGTGCTGGGCGGGCTGCTGGTAGCGATGATCATCTTCAGTCCCACCGGCCTGCTCGCCCTGCTGCGGAGGAAAAACCATGCTTGAGCTGAACAATCTCTCGGTACGCTTTGGCGGCCTCACGGCGGTCAACGCCGTCACCCTGACGGTCGGCACGCACGACGTGGTCGGCCTGGTCGGCCCCAACGGGGCCGGCAAGACCACGCTGTTCAACGCCATCTCCGGCCTGGTGCGGCCGACCGGCGGCACGATACGCTTCGACCGGCAGGACGTGATCCGCACGCCGATCTACCGGCGCGCGCGGCTGGGCATAGGCCGCACCTTCCAGATTCCGCAGCCCATGCACGAGCTGACGGTGCGCGAGAACCTGGTGGTGGCGCAGCGCTTCGGCACCGGCAAGATAGACGAAGACAAGATCGACGAGATATTGGAGTTCACCAGCCTGGCCGATAAGGCGCACCGCGACGCCGCCACCGAACTGGCGCTGACCGAGTTGAAGGCGCTGGAGGTGGCGAAGGCGCTGGCCACCACGCCCAAGCTGCTGTTGCTGGACGAAGTACTGGCAGGCCTGGAGACCAGCGGCAAGCGGCGCTTCATGGGCATGCTGAAGGAGATGCATGAGCGCTTCGGCGTGGGCATCGTCATCATCGAGCACGATATCGAGACTATCAACTCCTTGTGCCAGCGGGTGGTGGTGCTCAACTTCGGCCAGCTGATCGCGGACGGCACGCCGGAAGCGGTGTTCAACGATCCGGAAGTTATTCGAAGCTACACCGGAGCGGCGCATGCTTGAACTGGACCAGGTACGCGCAGGCTATGGCGCGATCAACGTGCTGTGGGACGTGTCATTGCGCGCCGAGGCCGGCCAGCTCACGACCATCATTGGCCCGAACGGCGCAGGCAAGACCACGCTGCTGCGCGCGATCATGGGACTGGTGCCTGTGACGGCCGGCGAGATCCGCTTGAACGGGGAGCGCCTGAACGGAACGCCGACATGGGAAATGGCGGACCACGGCATCGCCATGATCCCCGAGGGCCGCATGGTCTTCCGCGACATGAGTGTGGAAGAAAACCTGATAATGGGCGCGTTCCACAAATCGCACCGGCAGCATGTGAAGCGGCGATTGGAAGAAGCCTACGAGATGTTCCCACGCCTGCGCGAACGACGCACGCAGCTGGCCGGCTCGTTGTCTGGCGGCGAAGCGCAAATACTGGCGATGGCGCGTGGCCTGATGTCCGATCCGCGCCTACTGATTATCGACGAACCCTCGCTGGGCCTGGCGCCGTTGATCGTCAACGAATTGTTCGAGATACTAGAACGGCTCAAGGCCGGCGGCCGCACGATCATCTTGGTCGAACAAAATACCGAGCGTGCGGTTGCGGTGGCGGATCACGTTTATTTGGTACAAAGCGGACACGTAGCCCTATCGCAATTGGCATCCGAGGTGGAACTCAACCACCTCCACGAGCTTTACTTTGCTCGCTGAAGTGGAGCTGTCCTGATTTGACAGTTCACGCGTCAGATGACCGGCGGCTTACGCCCGAGGCTGTGTGAAAACGCGATTGCGGTGTAAACGAGATTCCTGCTGATGCGTTATGGATTCAACGCATGCACTCAGGAGGCCGGAATGAAGCGGTATGTCGAGGGAACTGATCGGAGTCAGG